>Ga0325402_1004188_pt1 | contig 13262 bp, 9 predicted proteins | sample PopdelMetagenome_22_FD_207212 | JGI IMG/M metagenome (GOLD analysis project Ga0325402, IMG submission 207212) | Populus deltoides microbial communities from Bellville, Georgia, United States - Xylem-PdKOR-R3 | ecosystem: Host-associated > Plants > Phyllosphere > Stem > Wood/Secondary xylem... | reverse complement strand
AACGTTTCAAAATCAAAACATGTTTCAATTAAAAAAATGAAATGTATATTGAAATGAAATTGATAACCTTTGATTGGAGGGAGCATAGTTTTATGATTGGTAAGAGAAGGAGACATGGGTCCCGCAAAATACAACGTTGGAGCCAGGGGGGAGGGAAAGGCTTTATTATGATGACTTTGCAAAGAAAACTTGAAATTGAAAACGCGTTGCGGTGGAGAATCATCTCGATAGACTCGTTTGTGATGTGATGTTGTTTAGCTAAGCAAAGCAGTCGGTCCTGACTTCTTTCCATGTAGGTTTGCTCGTTTTCTCCCATCTACGAATACAGATCACAGTCAAAGTTTAAGAAAGTACAGTCAGTCGCACGCGTGGTGCAGGTTTACAGCTGCCGAGTGCCGACTGCTCTTCTCTTCTCTCTTTTTTCCCAGACTGTTTCTTTTCTTCTGCATTGCACACCATTTATAAAACCTAACGAGTCTATCGAGATGAAACTTGATGTAGATTGGGTTTCACTACAAGCGTTTTTTTATTGAATCGTCATCATTTTAAGGATTTTTTCTTCCAAAACGATGTTATTTTAGATGTTTAATCAAAGCTTGGATTTATCTAACTTGCAATCCAAGTATTGAGTTGGGCCAACCCTTCAATTGTATCTTATTACTATGCTGCTATCTTCTACTAATTTCGGAGTTTCCCTCTTAATTTGTACAGGAAAGAATCACTATTATGCTCCTTCTTAATCCTGGGCTGGGAACAAGTCAGAAACCATGGTAAAAGCTCACATCACACCACCAGGATGCAATTGACCCACCTAGTGAAACCACGTTTCTTTTCAAGAACACAAATCCCAGCAACAAGAATGTTGGAAAACTGATGCAGAATGCGTTCCCCCTTCTCCTCTTGCCAAATACTGGTTATCCATCTCTCTAATACAAGTATTATCAATGTGCTTGTATAGCTCGTCAATCAACTTCCCTTACATTCTATGTGCCCTGTGAAATATTTTCTGGAAGACATGTTCCTCTGGAGGTGCTTCTTCTGGAATCTGGGTGTGAACAAGGAACAGACCAACAAGACTCGCTAAGACCAGAAATCAAGGATCGGATCACAAAGGCCTAAGTCACAGCTGCAGTGCTGGCATTTCCAGCTCCTTCTATATTGTTGTTTCTAGGATTTTACTGGCTACCAAAAACAAATCTCTCAATTCATAAACCTGTGACTTGGAAAGCGTATCTAATTGCAAGTCCCATATAAGAGAAGCACACAAGGAATCTCGTACCTCTCCAGGAAGCCAGTTTTCTTTTAACCAGATGCTTGCATCCCCTGAAACAGCCCCCCTTTGCACCATATTTCTGAAGGATTATAAAAGGCAATCAAAAGTTAGTATTACGCATACAAGTATCTAACACCTGCTAACAGATAAATGAGGATCGTCTGTTTCCCAACATTTTTCAAGTTCTATCTACAGAAATACCATTATCATAATGTATGCTTAGTTCATGAAGTGGCACTCAGAAATTCATGAATAGACCGCTTTTAATTTGCTTTAAAACTACAGGCTGTCCACATACTTACGCTGGCTAACTGTTTGTAGTTGCTTGCCCTGCTGCATTTAACGCAGAATTGTTCCCATTGGAAGGGATAAGAGACTGGATTGATGGGTTTTGCATTGACAACGGAGGAAGAAATACTTTGAATGCTGTTTACTCCAATGTAGCCAAAGAGTCGTGCTATACCGAGGGGAGAAGGAATTTCCAAGGGCCTGGTTTGGAAGTTAGTTGCAAAGCAGACTTGTTGCATGACTGATAATCAGAAGGCGTAGATCAAAACATGCACATCAAAATTGAAAATATGATCAGAACCTACAAAATTGCACTGGGATTTATGGATGGAAAATTGGTTGGCATTGTTTGACGGTAAGTTGGGGCTGAAAGAAAATAGCTTAACATATTTAAAAGGACAGTGATAATCCTCCCTTCACATGTTCAAGAAAATGACTATTATTCTACCTGGACGTCCAAGAAGATGAATAAAGAGAACGAGTTCAGTTTCCAAAAGCTCATCTTTGATTTTAATTTTTAAGTTTTTTAATATCCACTATATTTCTATAGAATATTAATATAAATATAAAAAATATTTATATCTCATTAAATATTTTTAGAATAAAATTACATTTCATATATTTCTATTCATAAAAAAAAGATTTATAGTATATAAATACACAATGAAACCTTCAAATTAAAAATTTACAATCTTTATTCTTTATGGTATATATATTTTTAGAGTATCTCTCAATATTATTATATTTTTTTTTAAAAATATGTTTATTTAAATATTGAAGAATCCTCACCTTTCTTATTGAATATTAAATACAAACTATCAATTATCTTCAATATTTTGATTAAAAAAAATAAATAAAATTACTAGTCTCCATCGATTAAATGATTATTAACCTCAATAGCCGTATTCCTAAACTAATTGAAATTTTTTGAAATTCATCTGACAGAGTGATGCCTGGTTCCGAATCCCATGTTAAGAGAGGAGGTTTCCAGTTGAGCAAAACTGGAAACCGAGGGAGGGGCAGCATTTTGAGCTGTAGCCGGAATTGCATTAGGAGTGGCTCCAAATAATGGGCTCTGACCGGCAGGAGCTGGCTTTGAGGGTGCTATATAGGGATGACGAAGAAGGTTATTGAACTCAATCAACTTCGAGTCGAGTGAATTTCTCTCTTTCAACCTGCAGAAGAAGGGGTTTGGTAATAACTGAACATTGGATTCAGTTTTGCATCTATGAAGGGTTGTTTCCTTTGACATGCACTAGAAAGTTGCATATTGTTTTAATCGCATCCCTCTCAGATTTTAATTCCATGTGTTTGAAATCAGAATTGCAAGCAGAAAACATTAGCATCTACTGTTAACAAGTATGAGAAAGCAGCATCAGCAGCAGCAGCGGTGGGAAAAAAGCAGTCTTCTGTATTTGACTTACAATTAATTGCAATCATCACATGATGCAGCTCGCAATTCTTCGTAGCTAACATCACCAATAATGTCACAGAGGCCGCTGCATGCAGACAAAAGCAAAAGCTGAACCCAATGCATCCTCGAAGTGGCAAGACAGCAACAAAGCTAAATCCAATGCATCCTCAAAACTTGGCAGGCTGAGAGGGTTGATTACCAGGTTGTTGATGCGATCAAGTGGCCGCAGCGTGGTTGTGTCCTGATTAATTTACCCCACATTTATTTAGATGTTGGAGTTGTTTTGAAAAGGATTTTTTATTTAAAGATATATTAAAATATTTTTTTTATATATTTTTATATTCAATATAACATATTACACAAAATACTAAAAAAATAATTTAATATTTTTTTATATTAAACATAAATATTTATAAATACAGATAAAAATGCAAGTCAAACAAGAGTAATATCACAAACACACATAAATAGATTTGGGTTGGGCTAGACAAGCCCACTTATGTTAAACAACAGCCCCCCGTCGTCGTCGTCATCAACAACGGGACCATATATATATTAGTACTAGCCCTGGGAGGGATGGTGGAGGCTAGGATAGTAATTAGCAAACAAAACAAAGGAGGGGGGACTGAGAAGAAGAAGATGAAGATGAAGATGAATGGAGCCGCAGCCGCAGCCGCAGCCGCAGCCGCACCAGAACCCGCACCCGTAGAAGCAGAAGCGGCAGCAGCAGCAGCAGAAGAAGAAGAAGCAGTGATAAGGATATTCGTGGGAGGATTGGGGGAGAGCGTGAGCAGCGAAGACCTGCGCAACATATTTTCATCAAATAAGAGTTTGGGCTTAGGGATTCAATCAGTGGAGATCATCAGAAGCAAAGGCCGATCCTTTGCGTACATCGACTTCTTCTCTTCTTCCAACAACTCCCTCTCCAAGCTCTTCAACACTGTATTTTTTCAATCCATTTCTGTTTCATGTATTTCTTTTTTCTCATCTTAATCATTGATTGATAACGCTGCTACCGCCTGATTGCTTCCTTTATGTTACTACCCTGACTATCTTGTACCGAGGCTAATTCTCCCTGCCTGTGCCTGTTTCTGTGACTGTTCAGTATAATGGGTGTGCTTGGAAGGGTGGGAAGCTTAGGCTTGAGAAGGCCAAAGAGCATTATCTTGCTCGCTTGACATGTGAATGGGCTCAAGATCAAGATGAAGATCAACATCCTCTCCTTCCCACTCCTAATCTTGATCATGCTCAAGATGATCCCACCAACAAGAAACTGCCCATTTCTTCAAAGCCCAGCAACAAAGAGCTTCTTTCAGAAAATAAGCAACTTCGCCTCTTCTTCCCCGGATTAGGAAAGGTAGAGTACTAGCATTGTTATTGCTTATCGTTATCGTTATCAATCTTGGATATGTCTCCAACTGTAAAAATATTTGCGTATACATGTAAATGTCTGTCTGTGCTGCAGATAAAGTCAATACCTTTTAGAGGAACTGGCAAACACAGATACAGTTTCAGACGTGTTGAAGTTCCTCCACTTCCCAAGCATTTCTGTGATTGTGAAGAACACTCGGAGCCTCCTGCAGCTGCAGCTAAATGCAGACACATTCCTATCATGGAAGAACAGGGTGCTGGGATGGACAAGGAAGAAATCACTTTGATGAATTCTGTGATGAATAAGCTCTTTCAGATGGAAAATGTTTCAGACAATGCATGTTGTGAGATTGAATTGGATAAGAAAGTAGATGATTCCATGAAAACCACTGATAAACCACCACTTGAAGAGAATGAAGGGGACATCGATGAAGATGATGATAACCTCATAATTAACATGGTGAGTGTACCACAGGAAACCATATTAACTCATCAGGTACGGTTTAATACTCTGTCCATCAAAAGTCATTGATTTTGATGGCATCTGCTGTTGTGGTTATTTCTCTTTCAAGTTTGATTTTTAACTCCATTTGCTACCTCAAATATCCAGAGACGAAGATTCAATGTTAGGCAAACTTCGACAGATGAACCGACTCAAAAGGTGCTCCAAAAGCAGAAAAGAAACACTACACCTTCTAATAAGAAGAGGAAAATAGTTCTCAATGAAGAAAGTAATACAAGTGAAGGAATGCCTGCTATGCCGGGAGGTAATGGGAGTTTGCTGGAACAGCAATCCAAATCTGACAATGCATCAGAAACACTGCCGGGACATTCATCTAGCAAGGAAGAGCAACCCAAATGTGATAAAATCGCCGACTCTAGGGACAGTGAGAACAATAAATCCTGGAAGCAAGAAAATCAAAATGAACATTTCGGCAGGATCAAAGAAGTGGGAGGGCACAAGGAGGCTCTGTCTACCAAACTGGATTCTGCTTCAAATAAGCCAGGCAGAGGTTATGCATGGCTCAATAAATCCTCATGGACACAATTGGTTAGTGGGAATAACAGCAATGCTTTCAGTATTACTCATATCTTGCCGGGTGTTACTTTTGGAAAGGTAGAGCCATCAAAGCATGATGGGTTGGAAGTTCCCAGTTCTATGAAAAGCATGCATGGTGATATATTTAAGAAGAGCAATATTGTTCCTACCGTAGATGGCACGCTGGCTTTTGGGGTCAGAAAGGAGGGTAATGTACAAAATAGAGTGGCAATGAGCCCGCAGACTGTTGTAGGCAATGCTGGGGCTTCTGCTCCAGTAGTGGAGAAGAAAACCAATTCAGAGACGAAGCCAGCATATACCAGAGATGTTTCCATTGGAGAAACTTGTTCATTCATGAGGACTGCTGATTCAGTGAAAGAATGGGCGCGGACCAAAGCAGCTCTAAGCGGACCCCGCAAGAGAAAAAACAATGAGAAGTAGGTTCAGAGAGCATCTTACCAAGTACAACTTTCCTTATCTTTTGGCCAGCAAGCCCCGGCTGCCTCTGATTACAACCCATCGTTGGTTTATTGGAGACGAGGCCTTTCTTTTTCCCTTAACTGTGTTTTTAATTCTTATTTGGCCATGCTCATAATTCCTGTTAAATTGGTTTTACAATAGACAAAACCTCTGATAACTGAAGAAAAATGGAAGTGCTGCAATGTGCAATTGTATCTCTATCAGATAATACTTCGTGGTAAAATTGATGCGATCGATTGATGGTTGCTTTATTACTTTCATGCGATCGAAATGTGCAGCAGTTCTGATGACACAAAACAAGTCATTTTATGGACTTGACTGCTCTTTTACCATGGCATCGATCGCTTCTCTTTTCTTCTTATATTTTTGCCTCCTCTCTTTCGTATGGCAGTTAACTACCACCTATAACCCGCATAGAAACAAATATTTTGTTTTGGACGTTCAGGACTAAAATCTTGAAGGAGATGTAAAATTAAAAGGTAACCTGATGGTTTTTATTCCCTTGTTGCTTTTTAAACTGAGAGAGTTGTACCTACTGCTTGTCCATCTTGAATTGAATTAGATGTACTCAACATGGAGATTGAAGCGTCAAACCAACAGTTGAGCTAGAAACATTGAACTTTTGCTGCATAAATTTGACTGATTTTCTTTCCTTGAAATCTCAGCTAACACTCCTCAGCTTCTTTGAAGATGCAAACCTAAACATTTGCAGTTCTCATATTGGGATGGAATTGGCGCACGATAGTATTATTCTTATAATTGCAAGTGGCGCGCATTACACACAAGAACTTGAGTGCGGCAATCATACAAAAGGCTTTTCAATCATCAAATGCTCAGAATCATGGCTTCCAGCGAACTTTCATTTTCTGCAATTGTCAACTAGTTTAGTGTAGGATCGGATGTTCCTTTTGTCCTCGATCCCGTTTAGGACATTTTGCCTTCTCAGATTCCACAGCGTCAGAGTCTTTGTGATTTGATGGTTGGAATAAATAGCAATCACTATTCACTGCAGCTTGCCCTGGTGAGGAAACATCAGCAGATGGAGAGTGAGGCAGCAGTTTGGGTTCTGAGACAGGGACAGCAAATGATGATGGCTCGTGGATCGAAATCGCTTTCTGTTCCATTAACTCCCTCAAGAACTTTTCATTCTGCTCAATGCGTATCTGAAGCTCTTTCTGTGCCTGCGCAATAGCCATAAAACAAACAGGTGCTACAGACTGATGTTGAAATTCTCAAAACTTTGCCATACAAAATCAGTGTCCAAGTTCAGGATTCTGCTCTCTTATTCTTAATTACTTGTTCATTTGTTTTTTTATCACCCTGCTTAGCCCTTTTGTCCCTGCTACATGAAGCACCCATTCTTCCTTATGTCGCCTATGAATTAGATTTAAACCATTTTAAATTATCATTCAACAGTTATCCAAATTCCAAAAACCCTTTGTATTTTGAATTATTTCCCCATAATTCTAATGTGCATTCTTTTAAGCCTGACCTACTTCTGTCTGTCAATATTATATCATCTATAAATGCCATGAAGTTATCATGATATCATTGCTACAACAAAAGGAAATAAACAAACAAGCCATCAAGCCTACTAGAGAATCGAGAATGCATCAAGGCACCTTAAGCTGCTCATGCAGCAGCTTTTGAATTTCAATTTGTGTGCGCAAAGCCTCTGTTACTTGCACGTCTCTGCAAGAGAATGATTCATTGGAGATTTTGCTTTAACCAATAAAGAAAAAGGGAAAAAGAAGATACCGATCGATGATCATTCACCTATTGGACTCAATGACAAGTGCATCATTGTTACTGTTCGATGAAGCTGCTTTATTCTCTACCACGGTGGAAGTGCTCTTGTCTAGACACCAAGTAGCAAAACAAGTGGAAAGTTAGGATTGGCAGTCACAAGCTTTAAAAGAAAGAGAGGGAAAGAATTGGTAGAATCGATTGGAAGTTGGAAGCATCACAGAGCTATTTGGTGAATATAAAATCTTCTCTCATTGCTATCAGTATACCACAAATTTGCAGTTGCTTGTGATAGGTTTTGGAATCATGTGACGAAACTACTTGTCTTTCAAAGAGGAGAAAAGTTAGCATGACAAAAGGAGGACTTATTTGAAGACAACATATTCCATTGTACAAGAGCACGATTTTCAAAAATAAAATCACCAACCAACTACACAATTACATGAGAGAATCATAAACCAAATTTATGTTTGAAGCAGGATATATGGTTCTAATTATCTGCCCGAAAGAGACAATGTCACTAATACAAGAAGCATGGACTTGTTTCTATGAGAAGGTCATACCATGATTTGTCTCCGGAAATTTTTTAGCAAGGCGGTATTTCTGCAAATCACAAGGCACATGAAAACAATTGAACAGATTTTTAGTAGAATTTGTATGTTATGATAAAGGAAAGTCTAGACAAGAAAAATTACCTGCAAATGGCTCTTGACATGATAGATACTTAAGCCCTTTACATTCATAATACCCAATATACTTTTTGGAGTTGCAACTACAGTTATTAACAGTGGAGAGTGTGAGTTATCGAAGGAAACTACCACCAAAAGTTTCTTGGTCAATCAAAGACAAGAGACTCACCATCAGGGCCTCCGAGGGATTTAACTGCATCTACAAAAAGGTCATGAAGCTCAGTCGTCCATCTTATTCTTTGCTTTTGTGAAGTTGCAGCTTCAGGAAGTCGGTTAATGCTGTCATCCATTTGTGCAGCTGACGAACGATAGTTTGCATTATGATTCAACACAGTGACAGGGATCGATGAAACTCGCTGTGCTTCCTGCATGCATTTTCAACTTGGATGATCATTAACACAAGATCAATGTCAATATCCAATTCGTTTTGCATCATGATCAAACTCCTTGCCTTGTTAAGTACAACTATCAGCACCTGATAAAACTGAGTAGAAGTCTTGAACAATTTACGTTATAAAAATTGATTTACTCACATTGAGGGTGGAATTTTGGGAGACGTCATCGACGGGAATTTCAAGCTCCTTGGACAAATATTGAAGTACAAGCTTTTCAGTGGATGTCAAACTCTCCTTAGTGCAGTGCAAACCTGTAAAGCTCCCACCAGAGCACTCGTCCAGGACACCCATCAAATTTTCGTTTTCAGGCTCAGTAATTACATCTTGTCCTCCAAGAAATAAAGAGTCTGAAGGGGGAGTGATATGATCGACAGGTAGAGGACGTTGAAGGAAAGGTGAGGTGGGAAGCCGGAGATCACTCTCAGCAATTGTCAAAGGTGATGGTTGTAAACTGGCGGAGAACATGGTGCCTTTGCGAGGTTGACCAATGGAGCCATAAGAAACAGCATCATTCAAGATAGGGCTCGCGTTTAATGTCCGTGTTAGGAACAAGGATGCCTGTGGGAGGGAATTGGGTGGTTTTGGTTGTACGCAATCAGGCAGGACAGCAGAATATTGGAGATTTTTATTTAAACAATATAAGCCTACTGACTCAGTATTCAACGAAGAAGGATGGGTTTGCATCGCCCCTTTCCTTCTATTAAAGGACTTGACAGTACTATAGAATTTCATGATCCTCAAACGAGAGGTCTACTCTTCAGCCTTCACCTTTTCACCTTCTCTCCGGTTAGCAGATAGTGAAGGATATCTAGAAACACAAGGCAATTAGGGCAAGCTACATTATAGCAGTAACACCATCTCAACAAGTACTAAACCTCCAGAATATAATATTTTCAGAATTTGCAGCGGTACAAGATACAAACATCATCTTATATAGAAGAAGAAAAAATATTGAATGAAACACTTGAAAACTGAAAAGAAGCAGAGAAAGTGAAAAATAAACCATGGATTATTTGGACAGCACAAGTTAGTGCAAGGAAGAGGCCATGAGAAAGAAGAAAATCACCTTGAGATGACCCCAATTGCCATGCGTTAAGAAAGAGGAAGAGGGTGCTGTATTTGGTGTGATGGCTTCTGTCTTCCTGCATGTATTCTACAACAAGAAAAGCCTACCAATGAAGCTCCCCCGCTTCCCTCTCCTCTCTCCATGTAAACAAGGTAATGATGTTAAAACAAAAACGATGAAGTTTAGGATTCTTTGGGGGTAAAAAGAACTCCCGTGTCGGGAAGCTTTTGGTAGCTTGTGTTCCTCTGCACTGCATTGTTAAATCATTAGAATCCTTTTGGCATGTAGTTATCACGAATTAGTCCAGTCAATCAATACGTCAAATCAATACTTTTATCAAATAATCCATCGTAGGAGAAGTTTACGAGAACTTCAAGGTAAACAAAGATGTTACGATGTTGCTCTATTGGATTAGCCTTGTTTGGATCCCTCGCCTCCCCAATCTTGTCATTATATCATTGATCTTAATTGGATTCCATGTTCTGTTTATGTAGAAAGATTCAATTCATTTTCATTACAACAGGATCATAAAATAAAAAAGTGTTTTTGAAATCTAAACAGTACTGTAGCATGAATGTTAAAGAATATCCATTGCCGGGTAACACCTTCAGAATAACAATTGGGATCCGGTCTTCTCCTTTAGACATTCCCAAATCAAAAACAATAACGCCGGCTAATCCAATCCTCGTCGGATCAAATTTTTACTAGCCGTTTGGTTCTCAGATAGAAGAGTAACGACACCATCATGTTTCATTCAAATCACTAATATGCCACCTTCTGACAATGGAAGGAAATTTACTTTACATGAGTCGCATTACCAGTAGACCAGACAAGAAAATGCATGCTATGTCATTACCATGTAAAACAAACTTCATCCTCTAAGTAGAGGATAAGGTCAACATAGACAGCCGTCCTAGATAAATCTGCAAGATGCATTTGACATAATAGAAGTATCCAATAAAGTCCATCTCAAGTTTAGAGTATGCCCAGGTAACTGTTGTCTCCTTTAACAATCCTTTGTTCCGTTACATATGTTGGGAAAAAAGAAGAAGATAGTTGCTAATTATTAAGGTTGCCGTCTAACTTCGAGGAAACATGCCTTTCCTGGCCCCCATTTCTACCTATCTTTGAGCTCCTGCTCAAATTGGAGCAATTTTTCACGGACAGGCTGTAAAAACAGCTTCAAATTCTGACTGATCTGTAGCATATCTTGCCGTGAGAGATCCTTCTCGTCGCTAAGCCGTACTTGCATCTAGAATAGCAAGACCAAGAGTTTAAAATTAATCATTGTAAAAAAAAAAGAACTGAAATTAATCATTAGGCAGTCTATTTAAAGATAAGAGCAGACTGACAGGCTAGCACAAACATCCATACAGATGAAAACACAGAGAAATGGTTTGATCAACTACAATTGCCACAGATTAGTAAGTGTAAGTTTATGGGCTATTTGACCTTTTGACAGCCATTTATCACTGTCCATACAAGCAACCAATAGCTGTAGGAATCACTCTATTACCACATTATTAAATAAAAGACAGATATTTTCTCATCTTTTAGAGAATCTGTTATTTTGATGAGAAGATGATGGAGCAAGCAGCAGGGAGATGCACATCTTTTTTCAGAGGTCATCCTAAATTTCCCAATATTTTCCTGTCAATTCCATCTAGATTTCATTTTATACTCAACACATTTGAGTGGAAATATAGGACCTACCTGCAGGTCATCCAGCTCACCAAATGAAAACTCCGGAAAATCCAAGTGGCCCTTTACCATCCTTTTCTCCTCTTTGACAATCCATTCCCCTAATCCCATTGACATACCAATTCTTTTAGGATAGGGTAAATAGATGAAGGAGGGAAAGCAGGCAGTTAAGTGACACCAGGTTACCTTTAATTTTCAGTGTCAATTCATAGGTATATCCAACACGTTTCTTGTTCCTCACAATTACCAAGAATGCCTGCTCACACAAGTAATAACCATCAGTAGGGAAATAAATTTCCCATGCATATCAAATACACGTCATAATGAGAAAACGATAATATCATCTGTAAAACAAAACGGTGTGTTTGTGGAGATCAAAGTATTCTGAAATGAAATATTTGTGCAAGACCTCTTGCTAAATAATAATGAGAAATCAAAGTAAAATAGCAAGAAAAAGCACTAGAAATAATGTGAATCAGAACAAGAGTTTGAATTTAATAGGGCAAATTTACATGTGAGTGCATCAGATGATAAGACAGGTAACCAATTATCTCACATTTTTTTTCTGATGTTCAGTCCAATTTCGATCTGCACTAGAGTGTACTAGAACTTCTGGGTTGCTTTTTCCTAATATTTGGCATGTATAGGACAATTCAAAGGCAAAACACAGAGATTCACAAGAGTCAATCAACTTCAAAAACTATGAGGTTAAATAGAAAGCATATTGCAAGATACACAAGTCATGTCATTTCACATGTTTCCCCAGATAAAAACAAAGGAGGAATCATATAGTCAAGAGTAAATTGGAGTAGCTCAAAGTGTCAACTTTTCGTTACATGCTCATATGAAGTCTGGAATTGTTAAAAAGAAGGAAATATGGATATCTCAACTCCTCTAAGACTTTTAGTGTTTTTTAATCCCTGGAGAGGGCCTGTCTAAGTAGGAATTCCTTATGACCATTAGTAACTTCTATAAAAGAGGCAAATCTCATAGAACTGACTCTTAACTAAGGAAGCAGCAGCTGAATCAATCAATCATCTATTGCTACACTAAGTGAGTGGGCTAGAAGTTGTTGCTATTTAGTGCGTAGAGTATCAAAGGCAGGTTTGATTGAGGTGAAAATTTGGATGCCAGACGAAGGCGTCACTTCTGCTTAAGCAGAAACGATAAACAGCCCTTTGGATCACTAACTACGTTTTTAAGAACATTTCTGGAAAAGCATTCATGGGAAAACAAACTTCTCTTGCCCATTTCAAAGATAATGGAGTCTCAATTCAAAAAAGCAATACACAGTAGCAGCAGACAAGATAACCCTTTTATTAATGAGGGGAAATTTCGAGACTTCCATCGATCATTTACTTTGGTTGTAAATTCTGTATATGTTACATACTAAAGGTTCTGGTTTTTTGACCTTTCAACATGCATCATGCAACATGTATGTTGATCTAGTCTAAACACTCCATCTTTACAAATTAAAGTTAAACAAGAAGAAGAAGAAGAAGAAGAAGAAGAAGAAGAACAAGAACGAACTTACATCACCAGAACATTTCGACACTTTTGCTATTTGTGCTTTGCCACCAGAGAACTCCAAGGAGCCCACCGACACGAGCAGTTCCTACAATAAAGGAAAAATCAGAGGCGCGGAATAAATAATGTGGGATAAAAAGAGAGTAAATGACAGACCTTGATCCGATGGGTGGCCCAATTATTAAGATTTTTCTTCTCCCATGTTCCGGCCTGCAATTTATTAATTTTTATTTTGTTTCGGATAAAAGAAGAGAGGGAGAAGGAAAAAGGATA
>Ga0325402_1004187_pt1 | contig 13264 bp, 8 predicted proteins | sample PopdelMetagenome_22_FD_207212 | JGI IMG/M metagenome (GOLD analysis project Ga0325402, IMG submission 207212) | Populus deltoides microbial communities from Bellville, Georgia, United States - Xylem-PdKOR-R3 | ecosystem: Host-associated > Plants > Phyllosphere > Stem > Wood/Secondary xylem... | reverse complement strand
TATATATATATATAAGTTTATGGTTGGTAATGGAAAATATTTTTATAAAATACTTTTTCATTAAAAATATATATTTTTTCCAGATTTATTCTTAAATTTTTTATATCAATACATTAAAAATAACATAAAAATATCTATTTAATATTTTTTCAGTGAAAAATAATTTTAAAAAATGGATTAAACCATCAAAATTAACTTAATATAATAGAGCTATCAGTTTTGACAAGATCAGTTTGGATGCAACAATCTTGGTCATATTAATCTTTTAGGTGGCACATGGCTGCCTGAATTTAGGTTTTAATTGAAAGAAATTAAAATCTGGGGGTTGAATTGTAATTTTATTGAGTTACTTTGGTCAAATCAGAGACTTAATTGCATAAATATTGAAGTTTGATAAGCAATTAAAGACTTGATTGAAGAAATCCAAAACCAATTAGCAAATCAAAAAAGATGCGAGAAAGCAAGAGTTGAAATTGATCAAATCAGGGGTCATATTGAAGAAATTGAAAGTTAGTTAATAAATCAAGAGTTAAAATACAATTTCAAAACTAAGGACTAAAATGAAACAGGATGTCAACTTTGGGGCTGCAATTAAGTTTTACAGGGGTGGAATTTCATGAAATTAAAAGTTTGGAAGGCAATTATGGATGCAATTAAAAGTAAGTGGAAAAACATGAACTAAATTAAAGTTTGCCAAAATTCCAAGTTAAAAAACTCTAATTTTAGGGTTTAGCCTAGACGATGTATCATTCGACCATTGTTTAGCTTCTTCTTCGGCAATTTTAGCTGATCGAGTAAGCACCTTTACGCAAATGAATATGACGTTTCTGAACACCTCTAGAGCTGTAACTACCATCATTCAACTAAGAAACACCTTCTCTACAAAGATCAGTTGTTTTCACCAACCGTTTACATCCCATTTTTTTCAATGAACTCAACAATATCTTATCCTTGATCAACCATCACTATATTGGCAGATTCTGAGCTAATCAAGTTAAAACCTTCAAGTGAATAGACGTGGAACTGCAAGCCTCCAAATCGAGTGTGGTTGGATCCAAACGAAAGTTATTTGCCCTCTCTACCAACTTCAGGTAGTCTTCAACGACGATGATATTAGAGTTGTTCTGACAAAGCCTCAAAAGTGGGTAACTCAGTCATCGATGACTATGATACTCATTTCATAAAACCACTAATCTTTTTTCATGTGTTCACACTTCAAGCCTTCTCAGTGGGTTCTTATCAAAGATTGACCATGTTTTTGCTAAAGTGTTTTTATTTATTTATTTAAGGGTGTGTTTGACAAATACTTCTTTAGGCCTGTTTGACATTTTTATTATAAAGAAAAATGGATTTTTGCAAAATAAAGCATAAAAAATAATAAAAAAATACCTTTTTTAGCATATGGCCAAAAATCCATAAAATTTTTAGAGCATTTTTTTAAAAATAAATCTAAAATACTTTGGTATGTTCTAAAAAAAATTATATTACATGGATTTCACAACAAGTTTGTAAAATCTCAAAGGATTTTTGTTTATATTTTAAAAATATTAAAAAAAATTATCGGCAAGAAAATATTATTTATTTAAGAATAAAAAAACCTAAAAAAAATTAATATCTAAAATATTATTAGGGATAATAATTACACACTTTAATGCTATTGATCTGATGCATCAGGAAGATGATAGTGAGACTGAGAGTAGTACTGCTGACACTTCTGATGCTGCAAATGAAGAGAAGGATGCATCTGTAAAATGCGGAGATTTGGCAAATTTGGTGTTCTTTGAAGATGTGTTTAGTTCTTCACATGGCAACCGAGATTTGAAACTCAATAAAACAGCTGCTTCTGATGTTGCTGTTAAAATTCTGCTTCTGAAAATATTGCACAGTCGATTTACGACTACGAGATTCCAACACAACAACGAAAACTTATACCCAAAAGCAGCGTGTAGGATGTGAAGCCCCGTCAGGAAAGGAAAAGGGCCCATTTGGAGAGAAGGGCCCAATAAACTCCAATGTTGAGACATCACATCAAAACCCGGTTCATGAATTCATGCCTCTTGACAGTCCTCACTTAACAAAGGGCCAACTCTATAGTGTAGTCGTCACCACAAGCAACCAGCCTTCATTACATCCTATGATCTCACAGAGAAGGAAGAGGAAGGTTAGAGTCTTTCTGTCAACTGACAGCTTTAAACAAGCTATGGTAGACACGGTAGAGGATGGTTCAATCTCGTTTGACTCTGGAATCAAACAAGGCAACGCTCGTTACACTCACCTTCGTGACGTGCATGACCAAAAACAAATTGTGAATGATGATGAAGTCCAAGAGATGTTAAATGATGAAGTTCAAGGTTCTAGGCTTTCAAAATACAGACAATCTGGCAGTTCTAACTGCTGACATTACAAAGCAATTGGATAGGGAGCATGGTGATTGGGCTGCGAATCAGTAGTTGCAGGTCTACCTTTACCTTGGTAAGGATTAAATCTCCTTATTTATGCAAATTTTCTTTTGGAATAGTTGTGGATTAGGCATGTCTGCTAAGAGGGTGGCTGTTAAAAAGATGATTTTGCACCACAACATTGATATTTGCATCCTTTTGGAAACTAAGCGGAGAATATGTACACCTAGTATAGTTTATGCAATGTGGAATGATCCTAATGTAAAGTGGCACTCGGTGGACTCTGTTAAAAATGCTGGTGGGATTCTGGTAATATGGTATGAGGAAAACTTTAAGGTTGACAATATAGAGTGCAGTGGGCAATGGAATGCAATTTTTGGTAGTCATGTCAAAACAAATTTTGCCTGTGCAGTTATTGGTGTATATGCAGGGTGTTTAGTTGCTGAGAGGCGCGTTTTATGGGGGAAGATTAGTAGTTTACAAGTAGCCATTGCAATTCCTCTGTTTATCGTAGGGGATTTCTATGAAAATTTGCATGGTGATAGAAGTAGTGCTTACTTGAACGCGGTTGGCTCAAAGGATTTTCATTGTTTTATTTCTCACTGCAATCTTGTAGAGTACCCTTTAAATGGTCATCGCTACACTAGATTTCGAGGGGAATCTATGAGTCATATTGATAAGGCCTTAGCAGCTCTAGAGTGTCATTTACAATTCCCAGACTTGCTTTATTACGTTACCCCAGGGGCTTGTCGGATCACTATCGGATGCTTCTAGGATTACATAACAAGATTTGGGGGTGAAAGTCATTCCGGTTTCTAAACTGTTGGGCTGATCAACCATAATTTGTAAAGATTCTTCATGAATTATGGGATGACTGTTGCAGATTTAGAACGGTCAGGAAGATTAGTTGTTTGATCTCCAGATTTTGACTGTGGAACAAGACTGAACTTAGAAACCAGGATACAAGAATGATATAGCTTCAATAAGCAATTGCTCAACTAGAAAGGGCAGGGGAGAACAGACAACTCACGCAACAAGAGCTCACAGAATTGCATAGACTAAATTCTGAATATTGGGAAGTTAGTAAATGTGCAGAGGCCATTTGGAGGCAAAAATCAAGATAAAACTGGTGCAAATTAGGTGATAAGAACACCAAGTTCTTTCATTTGGCATCTAGTATGAGGAGAAGTTGGAACCACATAACACAAATAAGGCATCATGGGGTCACCTAAAACACTCCAACAGACATCAAGGCAACTGCAGTTTCATACTTCTCAGACCTCTTCAAAAAGGGAGACTCAGTCAGGGCAATTATGGGGTATGAGGGGTTCGATACTCTGACTTCAAAACAGGTCTGTGAACTGGAAAAGGATTTCATTAAGGAACAAAAAAGGTTTAGAGAAATTGTTTGATTAGTTAGTATAAAATGAATTATAGTTGGGATTTTAATTAATGATCTCCCCTTAATCTAATAGCATTCTACTTAGGATTCCATCTTCAAACTTCAAAATCTCGAATGCAATAAATTAATTATATTCTCTAATTAAGTTTATATGACTATATATGTGTAGGAAAAGATTAATGTTAGTTAATTATGGACATTGATTGAAGCTGGGAGACAAAAAAAGCTAGTGATACCAGAAGAAACCAAACAGCTTGGAGTATTTCATAACTTCGAAATGTCTTTGAAGAACGTTCCATTAATGTTTTTGGATTGCTTCAAGGTTGCCCCTTCTCGTACACCTCTCCTTTTCATTTATTTATTTACACACATTTACCATCTTTCCTTTTCTTTTTCTTGCTAGGTGTCTTCTTCTTTGACGAAAACAATGGACTCTCTCTCTCTCTCTCTCTCTCTCTCTCTCTCTCTCTCTCTCTCTCTCTCTCTCTTCTCTGTATTGATGCAAGAGAAGGTCTAAAGAACTCAAAACATATCCATTTTTCACTCATTGAAATACTCATTTGTTCCCACTCTTTTTTGCTTTTCTTCCACCCTCTCTTTACATATCGAATTGTTGATATATATGTTGAATATGTGCAGAAACATTGTTATAGTATTGCGAATTGAGAGGCAGGGTGAGGTGTGAGAAAAGGAGAGAGAGAGAGATGGAGAGTAAAAGACACATGCAATTGCATGATTAGTGCAAGCTCCACGCCTTGCCCTCATGCAGATAGCCCCATCATTATATTTATAAAGTTTATCAAAAAGGACACGAGTTGAGAGTCCAGACTTGTAGTTGCATACTTGCATAGAAGTCCAGAACTCGAAGCCCATTACTGGCGGAAGCCATTGTTAACCTCTTGGCATGATTAGCATTTAGCATAGCCTCGCCAACCATTAATCTCCAAGCCTTCACTCGTCTCTCTCACCGCTCAACATAGGTTATCATTAATTTGAGCATGGTTCTTAGTCACCAAGACCCATATGCTGACCTAATTACAGTTATTTGGGTAATAGAACAAGTTTGAAAATGGATAAATATTGCCGCTTGAGCAACCACCAAGAGGCATTCCTTGCGTAAAGACTCCTAGCCATTTTTCTTCTAGCAAATCTCTGTTTTAAATCTCGGAAAAAGGAGGTGGAAAATTAGAATGGGAGGAAAGCTGCGTGCCCCTATTATATCATCCAGACCCCATGGATCTCCTATAAAATAAAAGGATTAAAATAAATATAAGCATTAATTTATAATAAATTTGGTTGGGATGGAATTACGTAATAATGAAGGTCGAAAGACACAAAGACTTCTGTTTCTACCAGGAAAACTCATGGAATGGATGCCCTAAATCCCCTCTAATCCAATGCATTTCATTTTATATATAGTGAGAATAAAATGAATCTCTAAACATGTGGTTTAGAGCCTATTGGGTATTTTCTAAGTGTTTTCAAAGAGAAGCAATATCTATAAACATGTGGTCGTGTGGCACAATACTAGCTTAGGTGTCTTATCTAGTACAGTGGTGGTCGTCATAGTTTTAACCGCATTCTTACATCACCGAACCATTCACTATATCATCCAGAACACTCACTTTCCTGTGCCAAAAATCCTCAGTCCATGGCTTCCACTACTCTCTCCCCTGCCACTCCCTCACAGGTAAAAAGAAGAGAAAAGAAAATGGAAAAAATCCCATCAAATAATGATTATCCTTGAACTTAATTTCTTTCTCTTAGACTTTTTCGATTAAATTATGTGTTTGTTTGTTATGTGTATTAGCTATGCTCTAGCAAGAGTGGCATGTTCTCTCCTACAGATGCAGCGTTTGTGAAACCAGCAAGGACAAATATGGTGACAAAAGAGAAAGGAATGAGAATTGCATGTCAGGCTACAAGTATTCCTGCTGATGATGGAGTGCCTGACATGGGTAAGAGGCAGCTTATGAATCTGCTTCTTTTGGGTGCTCTTTCACTCCCCACTGCTGGCATGTTGATTCCTTATACTTATTTCTTTGTCCCTGCTGGGTAAGAAATGCCATCTCCTCCTCTTCTTCTTGAATGATAGGTTCAATTTATCATGGAAAGTACAAGCTTAATTGATAAGTTATTCAATGGAAAACTTGATCCTTTTAAAGCCACTCTTCCTAAAATTCTAGTTCCACTGATCATCTTAAGAAGTAAAGAGTAACAAATTCCCCATTTTGTGTTTAAGTTTATAAATTACTTCTTTGTTATTAATCTTGTCAGCTAACAAGTTCTAAATTGGCCATTCACTACTGCTGTAGTTCATTTGTTTAGGTATTAAATTGCTGGCCATTAGGAACGATAATATACATCGTTCCATTGGGACTTTGCTAAACACAAATTACTTTTCCTTGCTGTAATTGGAAAATCTTAACAGACTAGGAGGTGGTGGTGGCGGTACCGTTGCCAAGGATGCCCTTGGAAATGATATCGTTGTAGAGCAATGGCTTAAGACTCATGGCCCTGGAGACCGAACCCTTTCTCAAGGATTGAAGGTACTGGCAGCTTCTTTTTTTCTCTCCTGAAGCACATGTTTTTTTATTCCATTTCCCTATCTTATTAAAAGAGTTCATTTACTACGGAAAAGGAACAACAAGGTTTATTGTTTTCTTATCAAATTATCACTATTGTATTTATTTAGTGTCTTAGTATAAACATATTTAATTGGAGAGACAAGGTAAAAATATAAAATAAATGTTTCTGAAACAATTTAAAATGAATTTTTATACTGTTATTGTAAACATTTTTGTTATATTATGTGCCAATTGCTTGTAGTGATCTTTATGACGGTGTACATTTTCCTCAATCATGTTTTCCTTCCAATCTTAAATCATATTTTCCACTTAATAATTCGAAAGAAAATATAACATTCATGCCTTTTATTTTCTTGCAAGATTTTATTAGAAGTTGCAATTTATGGTAAAGAGATGTTTGTGTGAATTCAACCGTCGTTCTCACACTTCTACAAGGGCCTGTAAAATTTTGTTAAACTAAATCATTTTCTTGCCTTTTCAACACAATTTTCATTAATGGCTAATCTGTTTGGTGCTCAAACGTTCTTTGAGATAAGCTTTAGATATTCTGAAGTAACTTGTAATAATGAAAATTAGTTGGATTCTTTTGTGGACTTCAGGGAGATCCAACCTACCTTGTTGTTGAGAAAGATAGAACTCTTGCAACATATGGAATTAATGCTGTGTGCACACATCTTGGGTGTGTTGTGCCATGGAACCAGGCCGAGAAGAAGTTCATCTGCCCCTGCCACGGATCCCAGTACAATGACCAAGGAAGAGTTGTCCGAGGGCCAGCTCCCCTGGTAAGTCAAACAGAATTTTCCCAGCGGATTAGTTACTTTATCTTAGATCATGAAAGAACGACAAAAGTTGTTCTAGATCAACAATTATTAACAGTTTACTTGATTTTTGATTTCACACTTATCAATATCCAACTTCAATTTTACTTCTCGGCACAGTCATTGGCATTGGCTCACTGCGACGTAGACGACGGCAAGGTGGTCTTTGTTCCATGGGTCGAAACAGATTTCAGAACCGGAGATGATCCATGGTGGACTTAAGTCACTTGTTAAATGAATCACCATATATTTCATATATTCAAGTTGTGAACTGGTTTGTTTCGCAACAGAGCCAAAACATCCTATGTCATAGAGCATGCTATGTGAATATGAGCTCATGATCAGATGTAAGGATAACAATATAGTTTAAAAATGGATAATCTTGTGATGTTAGGTAATCTATTCCTTGTACCTAATTCTCTTGCATGGTCTTGGATGTCCTTAGCCTCGAGGTAATGGCAGTCACACATTATCTGTAGCTGCCATACATGCCAACGATCAACTTCCCTCCAGCAACCACGCGGCTTTCATCAGTAAGGGTGGCCTCCACTGCAAATCTCAGCACGTATACTCACCGACGATTTTGTGGGTCATATAAACCCAGTCGGTTGAGTTCACTCAGTCTAGTAGTTTTAGTTTCAGCAATCCAGTGTTACCCAACCTGCATTGGGCATGCGGGTTTAATCGAAAGAATACCAATGTAAACTGTTCAGGCACCACAATTTCAAACCGTCGGACCGAATGTGGCTCTGGAGATTGCCAATATCATGAACCTGGGACCATAATCGGAGGAATTTGAACCTGGGACCTCAACCCATAGTTATCAAACCCGGTCTAAAAAGATGAAAACTGGGATTTTTATTAAAAAAAATCGCAAGAGTTTCTTGTTCGCATCCTTCCTTAGATTCAGAGCTAGTAGTTAACATGGTGAACAAATCCACTTACAATTAATCCAAGCTAGTGAGCTGTCTGTATAAAATATTCTTGAAAGTTAAGATATCTCTGTACAAAATCTATATTGTGATCATCATAACATTGATGGGATATTTGACTTGAGCTATTTTATGAACTTTTCACACTCCAAACAATGGAAATCGACATGTGTGTTGCCTTCCTTCTTTTTATTTATTAGAGGGAAAACACTTTTTTAATGATAGATAAAGAAAATATGAAAGGTCCCACCTTCTTAACCATGGAAATTTTATATAAAATTCATATGTAAAACTACTCATTGATGGTTGATTTCCACGGGTTTTTTTTTGGTATTTTTTCTCATACTTCACCAATTTAGTTCAATTTGTTGCAGTGCTAAGTTGTATATGTTTGCAGTAGCTATTGGAAAGAAAACAATTATGGCAACACTCGACGACAGGGTAGCTCCTGCTAAGCTTGAGGTTTGTAAATTCTATGTTCTTGAAGAAGTTTCATTGATGTTAGGAGGAAACTTTGCAACTAGGTATTGTCCATGTTCTTAAAGAAATTTCTGGTATGCTAATATTTGTGCGGTTTATGCAGGGAAAGTATGCTGCTGTGCTATTATTTGGCATCTCGGAATTGGTTGCCTAGTTTCTTGGAATAGTATGCTCACAAGTGAAGATTATAATGCTTACATTTTCCCGGTATTTCCCACCTCCATTTCTTGCAATGTTTTGCTGGTTTCAGATTTTCTTAGTGATTTTTTTATATTGTTTTTCTGTTGATGCTTCGATTTGAATATTTATTGAACCAACTTCTAAAAACTGGAGTCGATTAATTCCTAGTTCTTTATAATTTGAGTTCTTTATTGACGACGTGGAACACAAATCCGGTTTAAGCTAAATTATTTTCATTACAATACTTACTTATTGTTAATTAAGAATTTTCAGGACTTATTAGTTTTATTTAATTAGGGTTAGTTTATTAGCAAGTTCGTAATAATTCTATGGTTTTGTTTTTTTTTTTTATATATATTTAGTATTGTTAGCATTTTTGAATCTTTGTATATAAAGGTTATAATAGTCTTCTAGCAAGAAAACTTTTGATGAACAAAAATTGAGCATTTTGAAAAATTGATAGGCATATAAACTCAAAAGATATTTGATCGTGCTAAATAGTTTATCTAATTAAAAACAAGTATAATTTTTTATTTAATCATTTGATGAATTTTAAATTTGTGTAAGAAATTTTACAAGCTCAATTATATCATGAATCTGCCAACTATAACCACCCAAAGTCAAGGAGGCCTTCAACTTAGACTAGAAAATGTTGTTTTGCCTTTTTATTATTTTCCTATTTAATTTTATATTTTCAGCCTTTATTGCTTCCAATTTGTCTAGGGATTCCTTTCCCTTTTGAGTTTCCATGTGTGCATGGAGTACCAAAGACAATATTTCTCTTGCTTGCTAATTAGAATTTTATTCAATCCCAAGAACAATATGTTCTCAAAACTCTTTGCAATTGAGCACAAATCTGAACTCCTATACTTTCTTCATACATGTATGTGTTGCTAATAATTCTTGATAATTGTTGGTTTTAGAGATAGTGTCCTCTTCAGTCTTCTGCCAATTCGATTTGTATGGCCAACTGTGTTCCACCTCTCCCTGCAGTTTCATTTCTTGCCATCTCTGCATTTTTTGAGCTTCTTTGTGTTCTTCTGTACGCATACGTTTTCCCAAAACTGGCCATCCTGAAGTACTACTACTCTAAGGCAGCCTCGGAAGGGTCAAAAACTGTTTCAGCTGATCTTGCTGCGGGTGGCATTGAAACATTGCTACAACCAGAAGTATGCCACCTTTATTTATCTATCCTTGTTCCCTTTGTATAGATGTGTAACAGAATGTTTATGGTATTTCCACTATCCAATCTTGAACTTGAAGGCTTGCAATATTTTAACAGTCTGAGGAAGATCCAGAACAACTCGAGCGGCTGGGCAACAAGGAGCTACTACTGCAGAACATTGATTATGCAATTGATACGTTTCTCGACCTGTTATGGCTTAGGCAAGGGATGATGAACACTGAATTTTTCTGAATTTGGAATGAGGATTGTCTGCTAGGAGGTAAAGACTATAAAATTCATGGAACGAGGATTCATGATGCGATAAAGTTAGTAAATCCATTTAAACTTGGTGGATGCTCTGAACCAATCCTTTCTTTTTTTTTTATTTTTTTAACACAAGATCTCTAGCAGGAGAGAGATTTTACTGTCAGTTGAGCTACATGATCGTCGGCAACTAATCCTTAGTTCGAGTCGAAATGATTCTCCTTTGAACAGTTTCCTAGAAAGGTAGAGAGTAGACTCCTTTTTTTCTCCTTCTAACATTTTTGTTTTGGACATATAGATCTTTGACTTATAAGTGGTAATGAACTTCTTACAAGTTTTTTTTTAGTATTTAAACTTATGAAACATCTTATTGCTAGAAGCGCTCGAGAAGTTTTATATATGATGGTTGTTTATAACTATATATATTTATTTAAATCTCGTTTATTTACTGGAAAGTAGTTTTTTTAAAAAAATGATTTCCTTGAAAAGTAGATTCCTGAAAAGCGAATTATTTTTTAATATTTAGTAATATCATGGAAAATAAGTTGGAAAATACTTTCAACTATTTGATTATGTCATCAAAAATAAGTTGAAAAATAACTTATTAATGTTTTATTTTTTTTAATTTTATTAAAATAATAAGGAATAAATATTATAAATTAAAAAGTTGAATGAGAATGAAATTGAAAAAAAAATCTAATTTCATAAATTATCTCAAATAAAATAAATAACAATTAAAATAATAGAGATCAAATTTAACAAATAAAAAAATTGAAAGATGATAAATTAAAATAATAATAATTACAATTTAATAAATTATTTCAAATAAAATAAGTAACAATCAAAAGAATGAGAATCAAATTTAATAGATAAAAAATTTCAATTAAAAAAATAATAAGAGAAAAGCAAATAATGATCATAAAAATAATGATCAAAGTTAATATAAAAATCAAATTCTAAGGGATGAAATTAAAAAAAAATCAAAACAAAATGTATAACAATCAAAAGTTTGAGAACCAGATTTGATATAATCAGCAAATAATATGATATTTATAAATTTTTCACAACTTTTGGAAAGTGTTTTTCGCCTAAAATAAAAAAAAAACACTTTCCTGTAAATAAAACCAAATTTTTTTTTGATTGAAAAGTGTTTTCCGTTGAACAATTTTTCTAATAGCAAACAAACACAGGAAAATTTGAAAAGTAATTTTTAAAAAAGCACTTCCCATAAAATAAATGAGGCCTTAATATAAGAAAATTCATATAAGAAAAAGGGAAAAAAATCATATTTAATTTCACCAAAAATATTTTTACTTATTTAAAAAATATTTGTGTAATTCCCTCTATCTTGTTTCTTTCTCTATCTTCTATATTGAATAAATATTAATAGTTACGACTTAATCACCATAAAAAATTCTCAAAGAATTTTTCCTACTTTCCTACTTGGGCTTGATGCTTCAAGCTCTCTCGGATTCAAAATGGCATGGATCAAGACTTGTAGCATTGGTAGCGTAACATTAGGAGGGGAGGAGGCAATCCCTGGGTTGGGTTTAAGGCTACTGAAAGACCTTAAGATCTCCCCCATCAAAACAACGTCCCAATTCCAGCAATTTTCGATAATTATTTTTCAATAATTTTCTCTACAAGCAATACTCACGAGCATAGTTTTTATGTTGGAGTATGTTCACAGATAATTTTCTCTAAAAGTAATACTCGCCAGCATAGTTAACGGATGAATTTTTCTTTTATTTTTATTGAAACTCGGCTCGGTTTAAACCTCGCGTCACCTGGGTTACAGGTTATTATCGGATCCAATTGTTGAACAGTAAGCACGGTCTGGCAAGAGAACTTATGCAAAAATATATATAATGTTGAAACTATGAAAGCACCTTCCATGGAAGGCGAGAACAGCACAAAAGGACAAGTATTGAACCACACTAAAACATGCATATGCAAGTGAATTCATATATTATGTTTCGAATCCATCAACTAACATAAATTAATCAAACTTTTCATCCAAAACTTTATGCTTTAAGTTTAATAATTAGAGATCCTAACCCCAAGACTATTAATGTGAAAGGATCTACTCTTGCTCATAATTGACATTAATATACGACCAACATACTCAGTCTTGGGGAACTGATTCCTCGATCACATTGATGTTAATTGCTGCCATTGATACAGATTCCTTTGATTAGTATTTAATTAATCAAACTTCATTGTTTAATATTTCTTAGTAAATAATCCCTAGAAATACCCACTTTTTCCCTTCTATAAACATAAAAAATTTATAATACAATCCATGTGAACCAGCTTTCATATGAACAAATTTGGCAAAAAAGCAAGCGAAAAACTATGAAAAATCTACTGGTTTTCTAACCAGGTGACCGCATCGCGTGTTTAAAAATATAATTGCAGATGTTTTTTAAAATAATTTTTATTTAGAAATATATTAAATAATATTTTTTATTTTTTAAAATTTATAAGTAAAAAAAACATTAAAAAAATTGAAACTTAATAAGAATCAATCCCAAAGAGTTACTCCTTATAAAAGATGTCAATGAACAGACTCCGGCAAAAACGAGCTGACATTTACAGAGGGCTAAACGACAAGAAAAAAAAAATTCCCCAATTAGCCCGTTTTAGTGCTAGTTTGTCTACTAGCTTCACGTGATTGCCCTAGAACAAAATGTACCACCAAAAGAATTACAGGGTCTAGGGCTAAAAGTACAGTAGTATAGGCCATTCACCAACCACTAGCTAGAATCACTAGGGGTAAAACAAGAAAACAAAAACCAGGCCATGATGATGTTGATCTTGAAGAAGACGACGACTGTGTCTTCTCAAATTGAAGTGAATCAACAGCCAAAGGCATGTTCTCTTGATCAGGGCTACACTTGGATTCAAGCACTAGTGGGTGTGTGCTATACATTATGGCTCTTAAAACAGCAGAAACAGTCGGTATGTACTCAGTTTTGTTTCTTGCAAGGAGCCAAGTTAGACCCATTAGCTGGCAATCCCTGTTGAACATCTTGC
>Ga0325402_1004182_pt1 | contig 13274 bp, 15 predicted proteins | sample PopdelMetagenome_22_FD_207212 | JGI IMG/M metagenome (GOLD analysis project Ga0325402, IMG submission 207212) | Populus deltoides microbial communities from Bellville, Georgia, United States - Xylem-PdKOR-R3 | ecosystem: Host-associated > Plants > Phyllosphere > Stem > Wood/Secondary xylem... | reverse complement strand
AGTTAGGAAAAATTCAACATGGCAGAAGTCAAGCCCAAAAAATAGACTTTGACAAACTAACCTAGACAAATTAACTAGCACACGTTTTTTGACCTTTCTAACATAAACAGACCAAATTTAAAACAATCATATCTTCTTACACAAAAGTCCAATGCAATCATGGTTGGACAATCTAGAAAGAACATGTTCTGAACTTGAAATCCACCTAGATTAGTCTTGTTTTCACATGCAATGGATGACTTCAAATTCATTTGTTGTTCTGACCATAAACAGCATCCATTCCTTCACTTATTTGTATATCAACCCAAATTCAAGTAGCCCAGCATCAAAAGAACCATTAAGGGCTTTTCCCATCTCCAAGTTCCAATTGTAGGCAAATAAACATCTTGAACCGATTTCAAATTGATTTCTAATTTTTAACTCTGATGCAGCTTCAATTATTCCAATTTGACTCGTCAAGGCCCTTTGAAGTTGTTTCGCTCTCGCTCTTGTCATTGGACCATCTGAATCCTCTTGCATATTAGTTTTAGCTTTACAAGATGGATTATAATTCCCATGATGCACATCACTTAGTTTTTGGCTGCCGATTTCTGATTCGGCAGAGGCATAATTGGCCCCGATTTCTGAATCAGAAGCGACGCAGTTTTTATTGTCGATTTCTGAATCGGAAGCAACAATGTAAAACCTAACAAAAATTAGAGTTGGACTGGCCTATCCTAAGAGAGAATAAGAATAGAAACCAACCCAAGATAACCCAAAAGAGGGGTGGGAACAACCTTATCCAACCCTCTAAACACCCCTTTCCATTTAAAAGGGGTATAAATGCAACAAAGAGAGAGAAATGGACACTTTTTCCAAAACGAGCTGCATGCTCTTACCTTCTTCCTCTCCCCAAGATCCAATTGTAACTTTGCTGGGAACATCCCTCTCTCCCAAAAGAAAAGACTGAAACCAACTAGCTGCATGCAGATCTTCTAGGTGCTGCGTGAGAAGAGAGCTAGAGGGGAGGAGAAGTGACCGAAAACATGGTGGAAGCTGGATCCTAGACCTTCCTCCAGAATCGACAGTAGCCATGACTGTAGCTCACACATTCCTCCTCCAAGCAGAAAACCGAAACTTGAGGGAAGAATCATACCACCAAGACTTGCTCAAAATTTGTCTAAAAATGTGAGGTATGACCAATATTCTTCTCTTGGCTGGTTATTACCCCAGATTTCAGACAAAAGGGAAAGGGAAGAAAAATAAAAAATGGAAGGGGTGGTGTTCTTGCACTTTAACTCAATAAATCTTGACTAAATGAACATGCTTATATAGAACAAAAGATGAATGAGCACATGCACATACCCTTACTTAAGAAATATGAACGATTTTGAATGCATGAACCTAAAGGAGGACCAACCATGGTGAGGGTTGAACATAATATGAATTAGAGTGAAAAAATGCATGGATGATGATCTTGTGAGACTTCTAGGAACATTTTTGAATAAAAAACAGAATCATACTTATGTTGATGATATAAATTCTGCATATTTGATTAATGAAATTATATAGAAAAGTGATGGAATGATGTTAAGTGCAAATTGTGTTATTAATAAACCTTGAAAGCATGTTGCAGCTGAAACAGGAACTATACCATATAATGCTTTGGTTTTGTTTGTTTGATGAACGAACATATGTAATTGTGAATCAAGAGAATGAATTGTGAATTGTGATTGTGATTATACTTGCGAGAAATATGATGATTTGCATGTGTAGCTAAGTGTATTAGGCAGCAATGTCCGGCCATAAGGATTGAGGGAACAATGAGAGAATTCACCGTGATGAATACTTTAAGGGAATTAAGTCCATGATCGAAAATGAACACTTGTGAATCATGAAATTTCTAGTGGTGGTGTTGATGTATTACGGTAATTTAAATGAAAACATGGAATGAATGAATTCAGAAAACCTTGCTAAATGAACTTGTGTTGTTTGCAGCGAAGCAGGTGTTCCCTGCAGAATTTCTATTGTCTGCAGCGAAGTAGGTGTTCGCTACCAAATTTATGTTGTCCGTAACAAATCAGGTGTTCAGTGTCGAATTTGTGTTGTCCGCAGTGAATCAGCATTCGCTGTCGAAATTTTGTTATGCAACGAACTGGTGTTCACTATCGAAAGTGTGTTATCTGTTGCAAATCCGCATTCGCTGCCAAAATTATGTTGTTCGCAGCGAATCAACTTCGCTGCCTAAATTTTATGTTGTCTGTAGTGGATCAGCATTCGCTGCTGAAATTGTGTAGTCTGCAGCGAATTAGTATTTGCTTCTAAAATTATGTTGTTCGCAGTGAATTAGGTGTTCGCTGTCGAGAGTGTGTTGTCTGCAGTGAATCTGCATTTGTTGCCAAAATTGTGTTGTTCGCAGCGAGTCAACATTTGCTTCTGAAATATTTTGTTGTCTGTAGCGGATCAGCATTCGTTGCTGAAATTGTGTAGTCTATAGTGAATCAGTATTCGCTACCGAAATTGTGTTGTTTACAGTGAATCAACATTCGTAGTCGAAATTGTGTCGTCTGCAGCGAATCCGCATTGGCTGCAGAAATTGTGTTATTCGCAGTGAATCAACATTCGCTGCTGAAATTTTGTGTTAACTACAGTGGATCAGCATTCATTGCCGAAATTATGTAGGTTGCAGTGAATCGGTATTCACTGCAGAAATTGTGTTGTTCGCAGCTAATCAGGTGTTCGCTGCTGAAATTGTGTTGTCTACAGCGAATCCATGTTTTCTGCCAAAGTTGTGTTGTTTGCAGCGAACTGATGTTCGCTACCAAAAGTGTGTTGTCTGCAGCGAGTCCGTGTTCGTTGCTGAAATTGTATTGTTCGCAGCGAATCAACATTTGCTGTCGAAATTTTATGTTGTCTGCAGCGAATCAGTATTCGTTGCTAAAATTATGTTGGTCGCAGCGAATCAACAGTCGCTGCTGAAATTGTGTTGTCTGCATTGAATTGATGTTCGCTGCCGAAATTATGTTGTCTGCAGCGAATCGGCGTTTGCTGCTGAAAGTGTGTTGTCTATAGTAAATTTGTGATTCATTCCCGAAACTGAGTTGTCTGCAGCGAATCAGCGTTTGCTGTTGAAAGTGTGTTCTGCATCGAATTTTTGATTTGCTACTAAAATTGAGATGTTTGCAGCGAATTAGCATTCGTTGCAGAAAGTGTGTTGGTTGCAGCGAAGTAGCATTCGATGCAGAAATTGAGGTGCCTGTAGCGGAACATTTTTTGCCGCCGAATTATGCCGGTTATAGTGAACCAGTTTTCACTGCTGATTTTCTACAATAGACTCCCAGATCAGAAATGACTTAGATGCTTGTAACAATTTCATTGTATGATGGTGTACACTATGGAACACTTGAACATGAACATATGACTTCTTGAAGTAAGTATGGTGATGAATGTGATTTAAGGATGCAAATATACTAATTTGTGGCCATTGATGTCTTAGGTGGGGTGGTTGGGATCAGACCATCGTTAGGATAAGGAAAACCCGCAGGTAGAACAGGTATGTGGTTTCCACATTTTTCTCTTATGAAGTTTATGTTTTAAAATGATTTACTTATGATGATCTTTTATTAAATCCTTGTTAAATGATGAAACGATGATGAAGTGTTTGATTGAATTCTTGATGATTGTCGAGACGACTATGCAATGTCGATCGAGTTCTTGAGGAATGTTGAAACAATGACAAAGATGTTCAAGTTCTGAAATGACCTATTTGAGGTGGATATATTATTTTATTGCAATAAATGATAAATTGACTATGAGATGTTGATTGGGCTATTATGAATTTGGGTTGCTGATGAATGGTTGTATAAGTATTAGAAAAGATCTACCATTGTATTTTATTGAATGTAATTGTGATGAATGGTTGTATGAGAATTACGAAGGATCTACCGTTTTATTATATTGAATATAATTGTGACGAATGGTTGTATGAGTATTACAAAAGATCTACCGTTGTATTATATTGAATATTGATAATCACAAATGGTTGTATTAGTATTACAAGAGATCTATTGTTGTATTGTATTGAACATTAACTGTCATGAATGGTTGGATGAGTAATAAGAAGGGTGTACTGTTGTGTTATACTGAATGTTAAACTGTTATGGAATGTTTGTTTGTGTATTACAAAGGATCTATTATCATGTTTACTGAATGTTAAACTATTATGGAACACATGTACGAGTATCATGAAGGGTCTGCTATTATGTTGCAGCAAATATCAAATTGTTATGAATCGTTTGAATGAGCAATTTTAAGGATATTACCACGTTAAAGTGATTTCATAAACCACCTAAGGAACGTTTGATTGGTTAAGGATTAGCCTCGGTTAATGGCATCTTAAAACGGATGACTGAGATGAGCAAATGATTAGCTACGGCTAATGGCATCCAAAGCGGATGACTGGTATGAACAAATGATTAGCTCCGGCTAATGGCATCCAAATGGATGACCGGGACAAATGATTGATTAGCTTTGGCTAATGGCATCTAAAGGGATGACCGGGACAAATGATTGATTAGCTTCAGCTAATGACATTCGAATGGAGTGGATGACTGGGATGAAGAAATGATTAACTTCGGCTAATGACATCCTAAATGGATGACTAGGATGAATAAATGACTAGCTTCAACTAATAGTATCCTAAGTTGATGACTGGGATGAATACACGATTGGTTTCGGCTAAGTGCATCCTAAGAGGATAGCCGGATTTCAGAGTTATAAGTCAGTTTCAAGAAATGATGCGTTCATATATACTATGTTTTGTATACACTAAGTATATGAAAGAACTACGATTGTTATTCTTTAAATAGAGAATAACGTTGGTTCGGCTAACGGTATTCAAGATGAATGAATGAATTTGAGTATTGTAATTAGCCTCGATAATTGATGAATTATTAACGGTGGTATTTACATAAGTAAGGATAAATGAAAGAATTATTCTCTTTTGGTCCATGAATGAAATGTAATGTTAATATTGCTCTATTATGTTTTTAAATTGCCTATAATGCTTGAAATTATCTTGTGCTGTAACAGGGACAACATACAAACATGGCGCATAAGGAAATCCGTTTTGTGGCTCATATATTTTGAAAAGAGCTATATATTCGCATGTTATGGGTAATATGAGTTTTCTATAAACAAATGTGTTAATCACTCAATTAGTCATCCGACCCCTTTTATAAAGACTAGTAATGAAAAAAATGAAATGGAACACGGATGTGAATTTGCGAACATGTGGATATGATGTGTATGTATATACATATGAGGTATTCATCTTATGATGATGTCATGTTGTGAAATTACATGAGGTCAGGATAACGAAAGTACTAGTTGTGTAACTTGTTGTTCAACATTCTTGTATGAACTAGTGATGATAACGAGACTATAACAGGAACGTGAATTTATGAGTATGTCAATATGATGTAATGTAAACCTATGAGTATGGAAATATAATGTTATGGATGATTTACGTTATCCTACGTAGATTGTGCCTTGTTAATGAACAAAACACAATGATAAACATGAAGAAGGATATGGTGAAAAACATCAAAAAACTGGACAATAAAAAAACAATTCCATCGATTTTGGCATTGAAAAAACTGAGTCGTTACATGAATTGTTCTGCAATTTAAGTTTTGAAAATTAGACATCTTAAGCTTATCAATCATATATGATAGGCTCAATAATTCATCCAGATGAGAGAGAATGATGTGTTTAAAGTTAGGACTGGAAATCTGCAAAGAATGTGCGAAAATTGAAGATTCTAGCTATATGGAGAAATTTTAGCATGAAGACTTTGTTTTTATTATCCTATTTGATTTATTTATTTAATGTTGAATAATTGTTTTTAATTCAGGTTTGTTTTGGCCTATTAGACATTGTTTTGGGGTTTATTTCGTTATTGAACTTATGTTAGTTGATTACTAGTTTAGGTCCATTAACTTGCAACCTAAAAGAGGTCTATTAAGGTTAGTTAGAGAAGACTATATTATGTTTTTTTAGCTGAAAACTTCAACAAATTTTTTTTAGAATAAATGTGAGTTTTCCTTTTGTTTGTTTGTGGTAAAACAACTTTTCTTTGTAGGGATAAAGATTGTACACTGTTTATTGAAGATTAACTGGTTTTGTGGCATTATTTACATACTTAGGGTTCTTAGCATAATTATTAGACCCGACCCGACCCAACGGGTTAACCTAGGACTTGAGGCCTTAGTTGGGTCTGTTTCATTCAAAACCCAAGCTTCCAATTGGCTTGGGAAAAACCATTAGATCTGCCCAGTCAACTTGAAACTCGAGTGACCCAGTAAAACCAGATAGAGACTCTTTTTTTTTTCAAATATGTTTTTTTCTCCTAGCCAAAACCCCCCCTTTTTTTATATTTTTTAGTCGGTTACTAATCCATTTCAAAGTTCACTATATAAATACTATAAGAATGTTTTATTTTTTCAATGTGAGATTTATAGCCCTTTAGTATATATACTTTATGTTCACAAGAAAAAAGTTATGTTTTTTTAATATGGGACAAAAAACCTTTTTGGTTTAAATACTTCAACTTGAAAGAGTAAGAGAATATCTTTTTAATGTGGGATAAAAAACCTTTTAAAATAATCTTTTAAACTTCATTATTTACAACATACATAATCTATATTCACATGGATTGTTTCTTAATTTTTTTCATATGAAATATTAAAATCTCAAATATTTTTTTTATTTTTCCAGGTTGACCCGGGTCAACCCATGTAACTCGGGACTCAGCCTCTTAGCTAGGTTAACCCGCGGGCTGGGTTTGATAACTATGGTTCTTAGATACAGGTTTATCTCTTGTCTTTTTCAATTACCTTTGGTTCTTAGGTACAAGATTACCTCTAGGTTAAGGTTCTATCAAACCTATTTTTTTGGCTTTCAAGGTTGTTATCTACTTTGTTGAGGGTTGTTTGATCACATGATCAAAAGGTTCGCATCAAGTAGGGTCATTAGCACTCCCTGATGATATTGCTTCTAGACAGGTTAGAGTGGTATGACCTGAGAGGTTTCATCATCAGGGGCAGGCAATTGTGCCCCCACCTATGGCTCCCATTAGAGCCCCCACACCCCTTATAGATCCTGCTATTCTAAAGCTACTCGTAAGGCCAGTAAGAACAGGCATGACTAGCGTTGTAGCCATGGTTATTAAACTTGCGAGTTGACTCGTAAAATCGTACGATTTTACAAGTCAACTCAGATATATCATGTGAAATTGGGTAGAAAATTCAAAAATCAGTAAACTCGATCAAACTCAGTTAAAATCGGTCAAACTCGGTAAACTCGGACTGAGTTTACCAAGTTTAACAAAATTAACAAAAACTATGGGATCTTCTCACTTTTCTCAGTCCTCTCCTCTCCATCCCGTTAGTCTCACAAAAATTCCCCCTTTTCCTTTTCCTTTTCCTTTTCCCCAAATCAACCCTAGCAAAAGCAGATCTCACATTCTCTTATTCTCAAATCTTAAACCCAACAAAAGCCAACGCCTTCCACTCTCTTTCTTTCTCTCAAAACCCCTATTTTTTTCTTTATTTCATTTGCCTTTGATTTGATTGTCTCCGCCTCTCCGGTCTCCAGTTTCCAGTCTCCACTCCTCTGCTTTGTTTGCTAGATTGCTTGCTGGATTCTCTCCTTCTCTATCATGTTTTATTATACAAAAGAGGGCCATCAATCTTATATCATTTTTGGGTGATTTGGCAGTTAAATAATCTTGAACTTGTTGTTAATCTTGCAACTCGTGCTGAAAATCTTCCAGGTAAACACATTATTTTCTGTTAATATTTTCTTATTCCTCCTCATCCATGGCGATGAAGTGTTTGATATAAAAAAAGAATTGAGTGCCTGTCATATTAACATTTGCTCATTTGCTGAATCATAAGATCTTTTCTCTTTTGTAATTTCATATGCCTTATTAACTGTGCTGACAAGTCTTGTATGTGTGTGTGTGTGTGTATTGCCAAATTAGGTTTTTGCAATTTTTGCATGTTTGTGTCCTAATCTGATAGACGGTACCAAAGACGTTGCTTTCAAATGGTTGCTTTCAGTTTCTGGTTTCATAATTTTAATTGTCCAAGATCCTTTGTAAATATCTAATGGTTTCGGCAAATAATTAAATATATAAATGAATCCTTTAAGCTCTAACAAGAGTGATCCCATGATAGAATTTGAATGAATCCTGAAGCCAACCACTTTGGACAGCTAGGAATTTTAGAGTATCCTGTTAACTATTGGCGCAAACAATGTGGAGATTGCTACAATGCATCTACATCACATATAGCTTCAAAATCCATCTTCTTTTTTATTGCAATTCCCACTAGAAGGGCAAAACATGAAATGAATGCTTAATATTGTCCTGAATTTTGGTTGCTTTCTACTGTATTTTTCGAGCCCATGCTTCCTATATTAGTATATCTAAGATGAAGAAACATACTCCATAACTTGTGATTATTGGAATTGATATTATCTTAGTCAAACTGGAGTTTCACGTTGCAAGATAATTGCTTGTTTTATCAGTGAAACAAGCTCTACCATTCTCTTTAAAAGCTCTTTTTATTTCTCTAATATTTGCAAAAGGGCAGAGCATGATCTAATGGTCTCTGTATGTGTTGCTTTAGCTTTCGGTATTCCCTGGAAAGTCTGATAAATAATGAGATAAAAGAACAACTTATGATGGTATTGTTGTTTAAAAAATCTAATGAACAAAATTCATATTTATCTCCTGGTAGGCTACATTTTGCTTATAATTTTTAAATAGTTTCATTTTAGTTCATTTAAAAAATCTATTGCTGCTATGTAGGTTTTTTTGTTGTATTTTATTCAATTCTCAGCACTATACATCATTATTGGTGTATATATTGATTCTTAAACTACTAGATACATGCCGAGGAAGATCAAGGCAATGAGGTCATGTTTAGTTTATATGACACACCAACAGATTCTTTGTTTTAAGTTTGTTAATTTTTAGTTAATGAAATTCTATGGACATAATTGTATTGTATTGTATTTTTAAGTTATTTAAACCATGTATGAATTTTTATTTGGATCATGTATTTTAAGTGTTTGGACATTTGTATTGTTTATTACTTTATTTCACTTTTATTAATGATTCGAGTTTACAATCTGAGTTTATATTGTATATTCTGTGTCGTGTCAAAAAAGCGTTTTTGACAACCTTGGTTGTAGCCTAGTAGCATTAGCAACTCTAACACCTATAAATCGAGTGGTTACTCAAGTTATATTGGTAAAAAACATGAGAGAAATGATATGTGAGCCCTTTTGGGAGAACAAGACGCTGAGATTGTTGGGAGACGGATCAAGAAAGTAGAAAAGACATTGTCTCATGTAGCAGTACCCAAGGAATTGTGAGTGGATTGTGCTGCTCAGTTACTTTTTGATAGTGCACAGACATGGTGGGAGACAATACAGATGAGGAAAGCCAATGAGGTGTTAACTTAGGGTGATTTAAAAATAGAATTCAAAAATAAGTTTTATTCAATATATCATTAGAGGATGAAGGAATATGAGTTTTTGGCTTTAAAACAGGAAAGGATGACAATTGTAGAATATGAAAAGAGACTTCATGATCTCTCCATATTTGTTCCTTATCATGTTTCTATTGAGCAACACATGATTGAGAAGCTGCAAAAAGGATTTAGACAAGATCTGCAACAAGGGCCGATAGCTCTATAGATGGTTGGAGATCTGATTAATGTAGCTCAGACTTTAGAGGCATGCATTATTAAGGGCTAACAGGTTGGGGAGTGGAGAGTGAAAGAAAGAATGTTGATTTTTCTGGTAGACCCCCTCTTCCAAAAAAGACCAAGACAGGACCTTTTAATTAATTCAAGAAAATAAGTGGGAATCTTGGTCAGGGGAGGATTATAGTTGAGTCTTACCGTGGGACTAGTGGTGGAGCTACTAAGGGGCAGTCGAGATCCAAAACTAGTTTGGTTAGGGGCCCTACAGAGTAAAAAACCATCACTTATCCTATGTGTGTCAGATGTGAGAAAAAACATCTGGGGGATTGCTTAACATCGCCAGGGCGATGTTATGTTTGTAGAAAGGAGGGCTATAGATGAAGAGATTATTGGTATCTTGGTCGAGGATGCCACTATTATAGGAAGAAAGGATTGTTCAAGGGAGAGTGTCCTCGTAAAGTAGTTGAGCAGACAAAGGGACATAGTCAATCTATGCAGAGCCAACAACAATCCATTTCTGTGAACACGTCTAGAAGGCCCACCCAATCTGAGACTAGTGGCAAGAGAGGTAAACCTAGATATCAAGGAGACAAAACTTAAGGAAGAGTATACCATATGACCCAGAAAGAGGCTCAAGCTGCCTTGAATGTTGTGGCAAGTACACTATTTTTAAATTCTCAGCAAGTTTATACTTTAATTGATCCTGGGGCTACGTATTCTTTTATAGTTAAGAGGTTTGAAAGTAAGCTAAAAGTGAAACCAATTAAGTTAGATAAATGGTTTATAATTAATACACCTCTTAGAGATGTTGTTTGTGTGCACTATATGTATAAAGGTGTTATGGTAAAAATAAAAGGGTTGGATGTAGATGTGAATTTAACGCCTTTAGAATTTCATGATTTTGATTTAATCTTAGGAATGGATTGGCTAAGTGAACATAAAGCTCAGATAGATAGTTTTGCAAAGACAGTGACCATTCAGGGAATAGATGATAAGAGGAAAATTTTTAATGGGGAAATTTCTTGCCAAATTGTGTAATTTTAGCTATGACAACTAGGGAGTTGTTGAGAAAAGGGTGCTTATATTACCTTGCATTGTAAGGGATGCTTAGCAAGGTAGGATAGAATTGAAAAATCTTCTAATTGTAAGAGAATTTCCAGATGTATTTCTGAAAGAGTTACCAGGGTTGCCTATAGAGAGAGAGATTGAAGTTTCCATTGATATACTTCCAGGTGCACCTCTTGTAGCTTAGTCACCTTACCGAATGACACCTACAGAATTGGTTGAATTAAAAATTTAGCTGCAGGAGTTTAGATAAAAGATTTATATGTCCAATTAATTCACCCTGGGGCCCTAATATTGTTTGTAAAGAAGAAAGATGAGACTCTCAGGTTCTACATTGACAATAGACAATTGAACGAGGTAGTAAAGAACAAATATCTACTTCCATGGATAGATGATTTATTTACTTATCTTATTTAGATAAGTTTGTGGTTGTATTTAGAGATGATATTATAATCCAATCAAATTCCTGTATGGAACATTAAGAACACCTAAGATGTGCATTGCAAACATTGAGGGATCAAAAATTATATGCTAAGTTGAATAAGTATGAATTTTGGCTGAAGAAAATGGTTTCTCTTGGACATGTCATATCATTAGAAGGGATATTTGTGGATCCCAAGAAAGTTGAGGCAATATTACATTGGAAAAAATGGCAAATATCATATAAATTTATAGTTTTCGTGGGTTAACGAGATACTACAGGAGGTTTATCAAGGGCTTCTCAACCATAACATCACATTTGACACGATTAACTTGGAAAGAAGTAAAGTGGGGATGGTCAAGAGAATGTGAAGAAAGCTTTCAAAAATTAAAGAATAAGTTTATTATTGCCCTGATGCTGAAACTTCCTTCTGGATCTGAAGGATTTGTAGTTTATAGTGATGCCTTAATGAAGGGTCTGAGTTGTGTTTTGATGTAATATGAGAGAGTAATTGCTTATGCATTGAGACAACTGAAATCCCATGAAGTTAATTATCCAGTTCATGATTTGGAACTAGTAGTTGTGGTATTCGCCTTATGAGTATGGGGACACTATTTGTATGAGTCACAAGTTCAAATTTTCATAGATCATAAGAGCTTGAGATATTTAATGATGCAAAAAGAGTTAAATATACGATAAAAAAGATGAGTGGAGTTAATTAAGGATTATGATTGCATTATAGATCATCACTTAGGGAAAGCAAATGTTGTTGCTAACACTCTTAGTCATAAGAATATAATAGAATTGAGTGAGACCTTAGATTGGAACGAAAATGAATTAGTAAAAGTAAAGAAAATTAAGGTTCGATTAGAAGTCGGATAGTAAGGGTTGCTGATGGAACAATTAAAAGTATGATTAGTATTTCAAGATAGAATATTAGAAGATCAACAAATAGATGTTAAAGTAGAAAGAAATGAGAGATAAATTAAAAGCAAGAATTGAGACTTCTTTTCAAGTTTTGAAGGATGTAATGATAGTAATGGGGAAGCGAATGTACTTACCTGATGATAAGACTCTTAAGAATGAAGTGTTAAAAGAGGAACATGAATCTAGGTTTGCCATACATCTAGGGAGTACTAATATGTACAGAGATCTAAATGAGTATTATCGGTGGCAGAATATGAAGAAAGAAGTAGTCGAATATATGTCAAAGTATGACATATACCAACAAGTTAAAGTAGAACATCAAAAGCCAGCAGGTCCATTGCAACTACTTTTGATTCCTAAATGGAAATGAGAGCATATCACGTTGGATTTTGTCTCTAGGTTACCCAAGAGAAGAAGATGGAGTGATGTCATTTAGGTTATAGTTAATTGATTGACTAAGTTTGTATTATTCTTGCCGATGAGAATGACGGATTAAGTTGACAAGTTGGCAAAATTGTACATAAATAAAGATAGTGAGATTACATGGGGTACAAGTGTTGGTTGTTTTAGTCCAAGACCCCTGGTTTTCTTCTCGTTTATGGCTGAGTATTCAACATGCCATGGGAATGGGTTTGAATTTGAGCATGTCCTTTCACCCTTAGACTAATGGGCAATATGAGAGAATGATTCAAACACTAGAGGATTTGTTAAGGGCTTGTATTATCAACTTTATAGGAAATTAGGAAGATCACCTGCCTCTTGTTGAATTTACTTACAACAATAGCTATCAATCTACCATAAGAATGGCTCCTTATAAGGCCTTGTATGATAGAAGATGTCAAACGCTAATGTGCTAGGAGGAGGAGATGGGCGACAAGAAATTAATTGGGTTTGAGATAGTACAAGTTATAATGAAAAAAGTAAAGATCATAAAAGGTCAAATAAAGGTGGCTCAAGATAGACAATAGAGCTATGAGTTGAGGATTTGTTAAGGGCTTGTATTATCAACTTTATAGGAAATTAGGAAGATCACCTGCCTCTTGTTGAATTTACTTACAACAATAGCTATCAATCTACCATAAGAATGGCTCCTTATAAGGCCTTGT
>Ga0325402_1004181_pt1 | contig 13275 bp, 17 predicted proteins | sample PopdelMetagenome_22_FD_207212 | JGI IMG/M metagenome (GOLD analysis project Ga0325402, IMG submission 207212) | Populus deltoides microbial communities from Bellville, Georgia, United States - Xylem-PdKOR-R3 | ecosystem: Host-associated > Plants > Phyllosphere > Stem > Wood/Secondary xylem... | reverse complement strand
TATATATATATAGGTGGTTATGGGTTACAGAAATTGAGCAATTTGAAGATCCTTGCCTTGGAAGATAATAGCTTCAATAACAGTATTCTATCATTTGTGGAGGGGCTTCCGTCTCTTAAAACACTATATTTAGATTATAATAGACTGGAAGGTTTAATAGATTTGAAAGGTTAGTTTTTTTTTTATATTCTATTATTTTTATAAATATTAAATTTAATTAATACAATTATCTATTAAATTTAATTTTAAAAAACACAATTTATATTTTGTAGTTAATTAATTAATTAATTTTTTGATAAATATCAAGAATCCTTGAGCAGCTTGAAGCACTTGGGTTTGGGCGGCAATAATATTAGCAAATTGGTAGCCTCAAGAGGTAACTAGTAATACATTCACATTACCTCCCTTGCTGGTAACATCATGAAGATAATATCCATACAATATTAATTATACGTTTCTTCCCTAACTAACTTGCAGGTCCAAGCAGCTTGAATACTCTATATCTAGGAAATATCACAACCTATGGAAATATGTCCCAGTTACTGCAATCATTAGGAGCATTCCCAAACCTCATGACACTTTTTCTACACCATAATGATTTTAGAGGAAGAAAATTAGGTGACGGTAAGTTATATATTTTACATATAGTGATGTTTATACATTTGGGATTAATTCAAAAATTCAATTTGTTATTTTTGAACAATCAGAGTTGCGAAATTTAAACTCATTGGAAAGTTTGTATCTGGACCAGTGTTCTCTAGATGAACACTCCCTTCAAAACCTTGGAGCACTGCCTTTTCTGAAAAATCTGTCATTGTCTGCTCTCAGCAGCACTATACCTTCTGGAGGTAAATTAACCTTTCTACTTTTTTTTTATGCCTGCTACAATTAGATGTAACTATATAGAATTCATTTTTTATGTTTTAGCAACCCACTAAATAAGTCTTGGAAAGACAATTAAATCTCAAGTTTAGAAATTAACTCAATTAACATCATTAGTATTCTAAAAGTCTACCATCCATTTAATATTGACAATATTTTAATTTAATCTTGGTCCTCTCTTAGCACCATTTCAGTGTAATGTAAACACAATGATAATATAAAAAAACAATAATTTTTTTAATGAAAAGGTAACTTCTTATATTGAGAGTGCTATTTTTAGGAGGAGAATAAATTAACAATGACATTTTTATTTTTTCCTTTTTATCAGACATATCAAAAATCCCTCTTTTAATTGGACTCTACAATTTCTACACTTCCCTTCCCATTTTTTAGTTTGTTTTAGCCATAATTCATTAGTAAGGAATTATTGTATATAACAACCTCTTAGGAGAGTTGAACAAAGAAATCATGGGAGATTTTGTTTATATATACGTGGACTTTTTTTTTTTATCTTTGTATATGTGGATCAATCAAAATAATTTACACTGATAGATTGATATTATAAGATATTATTATTTTCAAAACCATAAAAAAAAAAAAAGACAACTTGAGTGCTTTAAATATCTTGAAAATGATAGATTACAAAATATGAAATTATAAAATAAAGAATATTATTTTTTAAATTTACTATGACATATAAAAAGCAATCTAGAGAGAGAGAACGGTTCAAGTCTTATCAATCTATAGAAAGAGAAAGAATTAAGAAAGAATGTTAATAACACTCATTAATGTCGTGAAGAAATTTATTTTCTCTAAAGAATATCAATTTAATGTAGATAAAGAATATATAACCCATTTTCCTTAGCTGATAAAATATTTAATTGACCGGAATTAAGACCATCTTGAATTCTACCAAAGAAATATCTTGCCAATAAAGCATTTTCTTAAAAAAATATATATGGAATTAAGAATATCAGTTTTGATAGTTTCACTTATGATTTCCTTACATGTTAACAAAATATGGCTTTTTCTAAAAAACAATTATGAAAAAAATAATAGTGTGATATAGGTTGATGAAATTATAATATTTTAAACTTGAATTTTTATTTTATTTGTATATCCTCTCTTTTTTAATATTAATCTGGAAAATTAAAAAAATAGTAACTAATTATGAGTCAATTAAATAAAAAAACTCAAGAAACATGAGAAAAAAAACATAAAAAATACACTACCCAACCAATAATTGACTTGGACCATGTGACGCCCACCACCGAAACTAGTAACTTATTAGCAATTTGCTTACTAGAGCAAATTGACCATTAAAAGAGAATTAAATTCAAAATTTAAAATCAACTCAATTAAGATACTTATTATTCATTTTATAAGCTGCTGCCTTTTAACTCTTTCATTTCCTTTATAATTTTAATTGGTTCTATGTTAATATAATTTCTTGATTGTGGCAGGCTTCCTTCATCTCAGGAACTTGGAATTCTTAAATTTAAGTTACAATACTCTCAATAATAACAGCATCTTACAAACCATCGGTAAGATTGATAACTCTTATTCTCTCTCTCTCTTTAGGTTATATATTTTCTATTAAAAACTCAGAGTTTTAAATCTTTTTTTAAAATTATAATGTGATCAGGCTTATGTGACTTAAATAATCTCCAAGAACTACATATGTATGACAATAATCTCAGTGGTTTCTTGCCTCCGTGTCTGGCGGATTTGACTTCCCTTCAACATCTAGATCTCTCTTCCAATCACTTGAAGATCCCTGTATCATTGAGCCCATTATACAACCTTTCAAAACTCAAGTACTTTGATGGATCGGGTAATGAAATATTCACAGAAGAAGATGATCATAATCTAAGCCCAAAGTTCCAGTTAGAGTCCCTCTATTTGAACAGTCGTGGACAAGGTGCGAGAGCATTTCCCAAGTTCCTTTACCACCAAGTGAACCTACAATATATGGATCTTACAAACATCCATATAAAGGGAGAATTTCCAAATTGGTTGATTGAGAACAACACATACCTACAAGAACTTCATTTAGAAAATTGTTCTCTTTCGGGTCCATTCTTGTTGCCAAAGAATTCTCATGTGAATTTGTCATTCCTAAGTATATCCATGAATCACTTCCAAGGCCAAATCCCTTCAGAAATCGAAGCTCGTTTGCCAGGGTTAGAAGTTTTATTTATGTCTGACAATGGTTTCAATGGAAGCATTCCTTTCTCGTTGGGTAACATTAGCTCGCTGCAAGCGTTCGACCTGTCAAACAACAGTTTGCAAGGGCAAATCCCTGGATGGATAGGGAATATGTCTTCTCTTGAATTCTTGGACTTATCAGGGAACAATTTCTATGGTCGTTTACCACCTAGATTCGGCACTTCTTCAAATTTGAGATATGTTTATTTGTCTAGAAATAAGTTGCAAGGGCCGATCGCAATGGCATTTTATGACTCCTTTGAGATATTCACATTAGATCTTTCCCATAATAATTTAACTGGTACAATTCCAGAATGGATTGGCAGGCTATCTAACTTGAGATTTTTACTCTTGAGTTATAATAATCTTGAAGGTGAAATCCCAATTCAATTATCCAAGTTGGACCAATTAACCTTGATTGATCTTTCTCACAATCACCTTTCTGGTAACATCCTCTCTTGGATGATATCTACTCATCCTTTCCCACGACAATACAATTCTCAGGATTCTGTGTCCTCATTGCAACAATCCTTCGAGTTTACAACAAAGAATGTATCCCTTTCTTATAGAGGCAGCATTATCTGGTACTTCATAGGAATTGATTTCTCATGCAACAATTTCACCGGGAAGATTCCTCCTGAAATTGGAAACCTCAGTATGATCAAGGCATTGAACCTTTCGCATAACAATTTGACCGGACCAATTCCACCAACATTTTCTAACTTAAAGGAAATAGAGAGCTTGGATCTTTCCTACAACAAATTGAATGGAGAAATCCCACCTCGACTTATTGACCTATTTTCTCTAGAAGTTTTTAGTCTGGCTCACAATAATTTATCTGGTAAGACTCTTGCGAGAGTTGCACAGTTTGCCACGTTTGAGGAGAGCTGCTACAAGGACAACCCTTTTCTTTATGGAGAACCGCTACCCAAAATATGTGGTGCGGCTATGCCACCATCACCAACGCCAGTTTCAACGAACAATGAAGATAATGGTGGCTTCATGGATATGGAGGTTTTCTATGTGACCTTTTGGGTTGTATACATCATGGTGTTGCTGGTGATAGGTGCAGTTCTGCATATAAATCCATATTGGCGACGAGCTTGGTTTCACTTTATTGAGATGAGTATCAACAATTGCTATTATTTTCTAGTGGACAATCTTCCCATTTTATCAAAGTTTGGGTTTTCATAGTCTTGATGGTACCAAGACTTGGTGCATCGTTGTGTATTCTAGTTTTAAGATTTAAACAAGTTTAAAGGCATGCTCAAGCAATGTTGTATTAATTTATACAGATCCATTAGGTTTTGAGGGTTTTTATACAGCGGTGGCTTTTCAATTCCATGAGTTTTTACTTCCCTTGTATATTACATTATTACTTGATTTTTATGGATCATCAATTCAAATTTACAACACAAATATATATCCTAAAATATTTAATATTAAAGGGAATACATTACAACACAAATATCAATTCAAATTTATTTCACTGATTGTGTATAAGCTTGTGAGCACTTAGGTAATTTGCTTGATCTACAACTTCAGTAACTGAGAGTATTGAGCTGTCTTAGATTGAGTTTCCCAGCTAATATCAAAGGGTAATGTCGAGAACGAATCCCTTCAGGGCTGACCCTTGCCCTTATGGCACCCCCAACTTGAAATGGATGACCACCCGGTACTGAGCAAATTAATGAATCAAGGCAGTCTCGAGATGCCACATAACAATTCATCTCCACTTCTGAATTCTCTAATCTCAAGCGTCAAGCATATGCTGCAATGCTTGATTAAAGTCATTTGATTACGCTTAGACTAGGTATCGGATGTTCCAAAAGTGATGTGCAGAAAACTAGAAAACCTTGTATTTGATATCATTAGCTTTCACCTGGAGGTAAAAAGAAAAAAGTTAAACTTCCTCTAAAAAACACTCGAAAATGAGAATTACAAGAATAATAGATCCAATTAGACATGGACAAATATCCGGTGAAAGAATACATGATGTCGATAAACGACGTCGGGCGACGGCTCCCGCTTTTTTTGTTTGTTTAACAAAAAGGGTTTTTTTCTCAATTGGGGGAAATAAAGATTTTATTGGAGTCGCCATCTAGTAATTTGAGGGAACTAGAAATCCCAAATTAGACATTGGTTCCAGAGATTCGGGTACGGGGTTAGTTATGATTAAGTGAAGGTAGACACCACCCTTAAAACATCCTTTCAAAAGAAAGGTTACCCTTACTTGTGTGTTTTTTATTTGATTCAAATGCTATTATATTTTGGGCTTATTTGCAATTTATTTTTTTTTAAATGGTTAACGTCGGTCCCTAAAAATTAGGAGACACGTCTAAAATATGACGTTTTAACCCTAAAAAGGAGAGTTACGTCCGAGTTACCAAAAGAAATAATGGATATAATCCATTATATTTTGGGTTTATTGGTAATTTGTTTTTTTTAAAAAAATGGTTAACGTCAATCCCTAAAAATAGGAGACGCGTTAAAAATATTATCAGTCCCTAAAAATTAGGAGACTTGTCTAAAATATGACGTTTTAACCCTAAAAAGGAGAGTTACGTCTGGGTTATCAAAAGAAATAATGGACATAATCCATATTTGGTATTTGCATTTTTGACATCGGTCCTTTTAAAAAAAGAGACGTGTCGACTTTGGTTTTTGTATCTTTTTACAACATGCAATAAAATTTACAAGCATTTATATATGAAAAAAAATATCAAAAATACCAGTAAAAACCCAAAAAATTACTTGAGTGTCACTGTATAGGTAAAATACTGAAATACCCTCGAACTTCTCTGAAAATTACGAAAATGCCACTGGCGGCGCGTGTGGCACACGCGTGGCTACTGTTGGCGGCGGGGAGATTTTCCGGCGAGATTTCTGGCCAACCGATGGTCGATCCTGGTAGATCTGATGTCGAGGATTCTTATGGTGGTGGTCTTGACGGTCGTTGATGGCTGATGAGCGAGAATCGACGACTTGAAGCTTCGGTGGCAGCCGACGATCGCGGCCCTTTTCCGGCCAAATGGGGCGGAGAAAACGCTGAAACCAGCCGGGGTTTCGCTTTATATGAGGATAGCGACCTTTCTGTGGTGGTTTGGAAGCTTGATATAACCGGAGATGGGAGATCGGAAGAGAGAGAGGGAGTCGCCGGCGAGAGGAGAGAGATGCTCTGGGTTACGCTACGGTGAGAACGCTAGAACGGTACACCAGTGCAACTGAGGCCTGTAATCCGTTGGATCTCTGATGGAAAGATCGTGCGGCTGTGATTGGCTCGATCTGCAGATTGATCGGACGGTCCGGATGAACGGAGGTTTGATCGGGTGTGACGCGGTGCACCGAGAGCTTGGTACACTGGATGACGTGGCGCCACTGGATCTAAGGGAAAATTGTTTTAAGGGCTGAGATTGATTTGGGTTTTAATTGGGTGTGGTAAGCCCTATTGTATCCTATTAAATCAACGGTTCAGATCTAAACACTATTAGATCTAACGGTTAGGATATATTTAGTATTTTCCATATTGTTTTTAATAAAAATCAATATCTTACCCACATGAAGAAATAGTAAAAAAACGTGAGTAGTGTCTGCAATTCTTTTCTTTCTTCCTTTTCTTCTCCTCCCTCCTCCGGCGAACTATCACTATTTGCTATTTATAGCAAATGAACATGCAAATCTTAAATTTCCAGGAATCTTATTTTTAAATCACCGTTTGCTTTCAGCGCAACTGCCCGTTTGACAAAAAATTTTTATTTTATTTTTTATTATGTATAATAATATATATTTATATAGGTAAAATTAAAAACTCAATTCAGTGTTAGAAAAACCTCGTTTCAACCGCTAAAAATTAATTTTAATGACCGAAAATAATAGTTTTGATCCAAAATGACCTGGAACTCATTTTTTACCCCGGTCGACATGGTTGGACCCGTATTGACTCGGTGGACTCGGTTTTGACCGAAAATGACGGTTTTGACCCGAAAACGGCCTGAAACTCATTTTTTACCCTGGTCGACATGGTTTGACCCGTATTGACTCGGTGGACTCGGTTTTGACCGAAAATGACGGTTTTGACCCGAAACGGCTTGAAACTCATTTTTTACCCTGGTCGACATGTTTTGACCCGTATTGACTCGGTGGACTCGGTTTTGACCGAAAATGACGGTTTTGACCCGAAAACTCATTTTTTACTTGGCCGACATGGTTTGACCTGTATTGACCCGGTGGAATCGGTTCTTATGGAAAGATGCGGTTGACTCGAGAAAAATATATTTTTGAATTTTCCTTTTTCTTAATTTTTTTGGATTTTTATAAATAATAATAGAAATAAAATAACATTTGAGAAAATCTTGGTGGATCCAAAATTGGGTTACAACACATGAAAATAAAGTTAAGTCTCTTGTTAGAATCTTTAACTTGCTTAAAACACTAACAAATCAAAATGCATTTCTTCTCTTCCACTTCCACTAGCATGTCCTTTAGCTTTATCATATTTCCAGCTGCAATTGCCACAACAAGGAGAAAGTTAAGAAAGCAAAGAAGGGAGCATTAAAAAACTAAACTGGCCTTATTTGTTTCATGAAAACCACTCTCCTGGAAACAACTTTACTATGTTTGATAAACTACGAGAAACCACTTTTCTAGAAAGTGGTTTCAAACATGGAAAACACAACCCTTTTTCCAAAAGGAAAGTGTTTTCCTCTTCTTTAACAAAGAATAAACCCCACACCCTAAAGGATGAATCACCATAGAATACTACATTTGTACAGTTGCAAATCGTAGCTCAAAAATACCATAAAAAAGCAACATAAAAAAAAACCGTAGCTCAAAAATACCATAAATTACTTGGTGCCTGGATTGTGGTCTTGATAAAACTTACAATATCTTTTGCGACAAACGAAGGTCGTTTTTCATCATTTGGAGCAGTAAGCATGGATGTCATAAGGCCTCTAGTGCTTGTCCCAACAATGAAATCAAAATAATATGCAATCCTCGCGTCCTTGCTGTCCACATCCAATTTCTATGTATAGAACAATAATGAAACGAGGCTGCCTATATACATTTCTTTTGTGTACAAGATTAATAAAGGAAAATATAAGCAAGCATGTTGAGAGAACAAATTAACCTGGAGCTTTGACTCAAGAACACTTGGGACTTCACTAGAAATGATATTTCTCACTTCTCCACAATCAATGCTAAGGATTGTAATGAAGTCTCCCTAATGCTCTGGTTCACCAGAACTTCCATTCCCTAAAAATTTAACAAGGATCATAAAAAGTACAATATGGAGTACACTGTATTTAAATGTATATAACTCAATTCTTAAGATTGTCAACAAAATATCATGTTATTGGAACCGATGAAAATGCTAGCTTTGGATGGGTCTAATTAAGGGCTCATCCATATTGTATTATAATTACATTTAACGTTTAATATATATTAGATATATAAACTTTAAAAAAATTATTAAAACAACTTATTTTTTTTATGATATAGTTAAACACGAAAATAAAAATATTTTTAAACTTATTTTTTATAACATTGCTAGACATCATAAAATAATTTACTTTAAAAATATTTATTTTTTATATAGAAACTACTTTCCAAGCAGAAACTACAATCAAGGCCTAAAAACATTTTACACTGCATTTACATCAACTATTGAAATTACAAGGTCCCCCTAGGGAAAGACAAATAGATATGGAGTTGCGTTATGAGACAATTTCTGCATAAATTCTAATCGTAGATTGGGTTTTGTCAGATTCCAAGTGAAGTTTGTTCAGAAACTAAACAACATTATGGCTTAGAGGACTATTGAAAATGATGATTTATGGCATCCCTTGAAAACTTAAAAGGTGTCAAGTGCATTTTATTTCAATCCACCAAAATTCCCCCTGCATTCCCTCCTTATGTTCTGGAAAAAAAATAGTTTTAGCATTCTTTCCGCAATGAACATGCATTATTTTACAGCAAATGCATGTACCAATCCAACAACCATTTTCATTCTACAGAAACATACTCCTGCGAGGGTAAACTATACATTTCTATCAGCAAGATAGAGATCCTTGCTCAAGCTCTTAAGAACACAACTTACCATTCAACATTTTGGCTATAGTCATCAACCAGAAGATACAATCCCTCCGAATGCACTGCTTAATGGCTGAAAGAGGCCACCAAGTTTTCAACTTTTCCACCTCTATATGCAACCGATATTTGGAATGTAACCTTCTCTCTTCATCTCCTCATTCAGCAATTGGTATATGTTCTCCGAATGATGATGTGAGCTGCCACCAGCATGAAATTCATGAGCACGAGCTCCAATGTCAATCCAGCTACAGCCAGGTGTTTTAGAGACACCACACTGCCTCATCTTTGCAGAATCATCCCACCTTCTCATATTTGCATATATCGTAGATGAGATTATTGCATCTCTGGAAACAATTGAATGACCCTTTCACCAACATCTGCATTTCTACGTACGCCTCTGACAGGCACCAAGCAAAATGACCCTAACACAATTTCATCTCGTTTTCCAGGCATCTTCTTGATAAAGTCCCAAGCTTCGTTCAGAAGTCCTGCACGTGCACAAAGATCAACCATGCAAGAAAATGCTTGACTTTTGGGACCAATCCAAATGACAATTTCATTGATTCAAACAATTGGCGGCCCTCATCAACCAATCCGGCATGCAAACATGCAGAAAGTACTCTTATGAAAGTGATGTCATGAGGCTGAACAGTGCCATTATCCTTTGACATGCGTTTGAATGATGATAATGCTTCCAGGGCCTGCCCATCGAAAGCAAAAGCAGAAATCATGGCATTCCGTAAGACCTCATTTTTATGAGGCATACTCTCAAAAACCCTGAGTGCATCATCCAAGCTCCCACATTTTGCATATATATCAATTAATTCACTCGCAACGTAGACATCGTGCTATAAATCACTTTTTGATGCATGTGTTTCAACCCATTTCCCCAAATCAAGGGCCCTTATTGTGGAACATGCAGACAATACTTTAATCATTATGACTTTATCTGGATCAGGACCTGCCTCTCTTATTCCATTGAATAGTACAATTGCTTCATTGGAAGCTCCATTCTATGCACACATATGAAGTGATAGTTGAACAAAAAAAAATCATATTAACTTGAAACGCATTTACAAATTTCATATATTTGTGTGGTTTTTATTGCATAGCTGATTCATTAGGAAGAATTCAAATTTCAAGTTAGTTCAAAGGAACAGAAATAGACACAATTTCATTATATCTGACAATTACAAAATATAAAACCGATCTAATTACCATGTGATAATGGCATTCCAAGTGACAACATCCTTGTTTGGCATTGAATCAAAGACCCTCCTCGCAGATATCAAATCCCCACACTTACCATACATGACAATCAAGGCAGACCCCACATACGAGTTTACCTCCATCTTCTTCTCCAAAACAAGCCCCTCCACCCATCTCCCCAAACCCAAATCCCCACACGCCCCAAGAACATTCACCAACGTCGTCTCATCTGGCTCAAACCCCTCCTCCCTCATTTCCATAAACAACCCAATTGCCTCTTTAGCAAAACCCATCTTAAAATACCCCGAAATCATCGAATTCCACGACATCAAGTCTCTGTCACCCATTTCATCAAACATCTTCCGTGCAAACCCCATTTCACCACACCTTGCGTCCATTGTAGTCAAAGAATGATTCACATACTCATCACCACGCAAACCAGCCTTAAACACCAGACAATGACCAATCTTTCCATGAACCAAACCCCAAACATTCCCTCACGCTATAAACAAAAAAGGGTATGTGAAATTATTTGCTTTTAGGCCTAAAGGCTTCAGCTTGTAATACAATTCACCACAAAAATCATAGATTTTCGATTTGCATTGTTTTATCAGAGATAAAAGCTTTTCAGTTAGGGTTTGATGATGTTCTTTTTGGGTTTGGAAGTTGAGGTTGGAAAGAGGGAGGTGGTAGGGGGTAGAAAAGAGGTAGGTCTTGTCCTGTACTGTCTTCGGACACAACAGGCATTGCATAGATAGTTACCATCATTGTTTTGATTAAAAAAAGGTTTTTTCTTGCAACACCAATTTGATTTCTTGCATGTTCTCATGTAGTCACCAATCAATATTTGACAGATTATATGCCCGGGAGAAGAAACTCTACCAAGAAGTCAGGGTACATCTCAAATCTTCTGCATAACTTTTTGAATGATGCATTCTGAGCGTCCCTAGTTTTCAAGGCCATGATTATAGCATAGAATTTCAAAGTACTTATTTTTGCTGCTGGAATGGGTTTTATCTATGCACAGCAGCTAGGAGGCGATCCACACAGGGTCCCAATCAGTTCAAAGAGATTTGGAGCAGTGTTGTCAGTTGAATGAGGCAGAAGTATGGAAATGGCGGAGTTTGGCGAAGTAGAAGATGTAATGAGTACAGAGAATGGCTGAAATTGCCCTAAAGGTACTTCGTGCAGGAATGTCAGTTGCAAACAGCTCGCTTACTGAATTTGCTATTGGTTCTGCAAAGGGATATGCAGAATATGTTAAGTGATGGGAGAATGTCATTGCCAAGTACTCCAGAGTTGTTTAGGATATCTAGGTGGCTAATATTGCTAGCATCAGTGATGTAATTACATCTTATAACCTAAATGACAAAGGTATCGATTGCTGCTCCTGCTAACATATTTCTTTGTGATCTATTAGTTGGCAAGCTAACCAAAGATGAACAGCAGATATGCTTAGAAATATCAAACACGGAAGCTCACATAGCTTTTTTCATCTATTTTGTTATAGCATCGCTGAGTCATATCATATTTTGTTCCAATATTGTCAATTGAACCGTTTGCAATAAAAAAACAAATGCTTCTCAGTCACCTTAGTTTCTTATAGCTGTTTAAAAGGTGAACCAACCAAAAAACGAACTCAATATCACCAGAAACGGTAAACAAATCTTTCAAGGTAAAAAGGAAACTATCTTTCTCACAGTGATGTCCATGACTCAATTGTCATGAGGAAAAAAATTGTCAAGGAAAATACAAATTTGTCAAAAAATGAATGCTTGTTCAGTCATAACTGAAGCCTTCATCTTCATCTTCATCATCATCAACCTCCAACTCAGAAAAATCATTACTGCTCATGACATATAGAAAAACTAAAACTGCAACTACTTGTGTTACTAGAAAGTATCTTTTCCTTCTTCTGAAAGTTTTCTCCTCTTCTGTCCTTTCCCTCTTGGGTCGCTTCTTAGGTTTTGAGCCTAGTGATAAAAACACATGAAAATAGTTAGAAATTCTATTTGAAAGAAAAGAGACATGGATGGTACTTTTTGACCTCTTATTTCCCAATGGCTTTTATTTTTCTTGAAGCATCTTAAACAACAAATTGTTAGTTGATGATGACTAAAACATGATCTGTAGGCTGGTTTGGTTTAGTAAATCCACAACTCAAGACACTATCAGATGACCAATATAATATTCACAAGAATAAAAGATGAAAATATCTTGCCTCAATTTGAAGGACGTCTAGTTGAAGTTGATGAAGCGTCTGAAAGGAATTGCAGGACAGAAGAAGACCATGCTATATCGTATGAGATTACCATGCTCCAAGAGTGCACTTCGCAGCATCGATGATTTGTAATGGCATGGAACACATAAAAGGATAAGAGTTGAAAATATTTGACAAGTGAAGCAACAAACTCACATGCTTTGTGCCAAGACAGAATAACAATAGCAGATCACGTGAAAATCAAATAAGTAGAAACCATGTTAACAGAAAATGGTTTCAAGAGAGTTTTTAAATGGAAAAAATAAAATTGATGGTAATGTGTTTTATAACAGCATAGATTGCTGTAGTGTTCTCGAAAGAAATTAGAAGGACTTGATTGTTAGATATTTACAGCAAGGCCACATGTAATAACCATAGCGATGCTTGTCATCAGGGCATTCAACTACAGAAAGTGAATGGTAATAATGTAATTGTTTTTGCACCATCATCCCAGGTCATGTATTACCACATTTTCAGCTGTAAATAATTGTTCTCGCCATACAAATGCCAGCATTCAGCTCTCACAGGTCACAGATCAAGACAATTGGTAAAGTGACTCACAGGAAATGCTTGAAGAGTGAAAAGGAGATGCCCAAGGAAATATGCGTCCAAACTAGATGGCCTGC
>Ga0325402_1004177_pt1 | contig 13279 bp, 17 predicted proteins | sample PopdelMetagenome_22_FD_207212 | JGI IMG/M metagenome (GOLD analysis project Ga0325402, IMG submission 207212) | Populus deltoides microbial communities from Bellville, Georgia, United States - Xylem-PdKOR-R3 | ecosystem: Host-associated > Plants > Phyllosphere > Stem > Wood/Secondary xylem... | reverse complement strand
GAGGCTGGGAAGCTGTGAGAAAAGTAGATTTAATTTATTTTAGGGTTTTATGGCTCTGATACCAAGTTGAGAATAATGGAATGTGTTGGGTTGTGCCTTAGCCAACCTTCCTATTTATATAGAGGCAACAGAACACTGCAGTAACTGTAATGATTACAACATCCTATATTAATTTCCTATTCTGATAGATACATGAGTAACTGTAATGATTACAACATCTTATATTAATTTTTTATTTTCATAGATACATGATATACATTCTATAATATGCCCCATCAAGCTGAGGGTGGGGGGATCAACCCGAAGCTTGAACCGAAAAGCAGTAAAGGATGCAACAGGAAACGGTTTAGTGAAGACATCGGTAAGTTGATCCCGAGAGGGAACAAAATGAATCTGAATTTCTTTCTTGGCAACACGGTCACGGACAAAGTGATAATCCACTTCAACATGCTTAGTACAAGCATGGAAGATAGGATTTGCTGAGAGATAGGTAGCACCAAGATTATCACACCAAATGGTAGAAGCAGAGACTGAGGGAACCTGCAAATCTGTTAACAAGTATTAAAGCCAAATGACTTCAGTGGTACCATCAGCAAGGGCTTTATACTCAGCCTCAGTAGAGGAGCGAGCAACAGTGCGTTGCTTGCTAGATTTCCAAGAAATCAGCGTCTGACCAAAAAAGACAAGATAGCCGCCCGTAGACTTGTGATCATCAATATTACCAGCCCAATCTGCATCTGTAAAGCCATATAGAGCAAAGGAGGAGCCTCAAGTGATATGGAAACCATAAGATGCTGTACCTTTAAGATAGCGTAAAATACGTTTGACAACGGCCCAATGGGAATCTGTAGGAGCATGCATAAACTGACAGACTCTGTTAACAGCAAAGCATATATCTGGACGGGTGAAGGTAAGATATTGAAGAGCACCCACGATTTGACGAAATCATGTAGGATCAGAGAATGAATGATCCGGTAATAAAATGACTTTCGAAGGGGACACTGGAGTATCAACTGGTTTGCAGGAAGTCATACCAGCTCGGGTAAGGATGTCAAGAATATATTTATGTTGACGCAGCATTAAACCCATACCGGTAGACTGAACTTCAATACCCAAAAAGTAGTGAACAACACCTAAGTCACGAAGCTTGAACTCAGAGCTGAGTAATTGTATAAGGTGATGGAGCATAGCAGAGTTGCTACCCGTGAGCAGAATATCATCAACATACACCAGGAGATAAAAGATATTAGTACCATCAGATAAGATAAACAAGGAGGTGTCAACCTTGGAAGCTCGAAAACTGATGGAGAACAAAAAATCACTTAGACGAGTGTACCATGCTCTCGGTGCCTGTTTCAAACCATACAATGATTTGTGCAATCTGCACACATGAGATGGAAGAGAAGAGTCAACAAAACCTGGAGGCTGTTTCATGTAGACCTCTTTAGTAAGAACACCATTGAGGAAGGTGTTATGAATATCAAGCTGATGAATCTTCCAATTTCGCGAAACCACGATAGAGAAAACCAATCGGACAGTGGCCTGCTTAATAACTGGACTAAAGGTTTCAGAATAATCAATACCTTCCTGCTGGGTAAAATCTCTAGCAACAAGGCGCGCTTTATAGCGCTCAATACTTTCATCAACACGACGTTTGATCCGATATACCCATCTACTGCCAACAACGTTCATAGAAGAATGAAACGGAACAAAAGACCAAGTGCGATTTGAGCGCAAAATAGCGATCTCATCACACATAGCATTATGCCAAACTGCATACCGGTCAGCATCAGAAAATGCAAAAGGCTCAAAAGAAGGAGAATGCAGTACCCGTGTGGAGGCAGAGGTGGCGGCAGCGGAAGCAGCCAGGTTTGCTGTCTTCGGCTGCCGCGGTCTAAGAGTCATAGGATGGCTGCTGCATGGTGGTGGAGATGCAGGGGAAGATGGTGGCAGTGAGGAGACCTGTGGCAGCTGATAAGAAGATAAATCAACCATAAGTTACAGATCTGCAGTAGAGGATGATAAAGAAGCAGCCTCTAGTATAGGACTGTCAGCAGAGGAGGGGCTGTTGGCAGAGACCGAATTTGCAGGAATGCTGGCCAGGGTGGGTGAAGTAGAGGAGGGGCTAGAGAGTGCCCCAAGACCATGAGGAGAGGAGATCAATTTACAACTTAAACCTGCATCATAAGGGTTAGATAAACAAGCATGTGATGATGGCCAAGGGATGGTCGGGAGCTGTGATCGAGTGGCTGTTTGGAGTGGCAGAGCTGTGTGCTATGGGTTGTTTGGGTGGCTGATGGAAGTGGGTGGTGGTGGGTGGTTTAACAAGTTTGAAAGGGTAACAGTAGCGAGTGGGATGGGGGTTGTGGTGGAAACTTTTGCAATCTGTTCAGAATTATCAAAAGGAAACATATGTTCATGGAAACGGACATGACGGAAAATATAAATACGGTGAGATGCAATGTCAAAACATCGATAACCAAGATGGGAGGAACTATATCCAAAGAACACACATGGAGAGGAACAAAAATTCAATTTATGATTATTATATGGACGCAGAAAAGGAAAATAGAGACACCCAAAAGTATGCAGAAAATGATAATCAGGAGATCGGTGAAATAAACAATCAAACGGAGAGCAATGGCCAAGAACAGGAGTAGGCATGCGATTTATAAGATAAATAGAGGTTTTAAAAGTATAATTCCAAAATCGAAAAGGTGCTTTACATTGCCCTAAAAGAGTAAGACCTGCTTCCACAATATGCCTATGACGATGCTCTACTGTGCCATTTTGTTCATGAGTGTGAGGACAAATCAGACGATGATGAATACCAACAGTCTGAAAAAATATGGATAATTTGCGGTATTCACCACCCCAATCAGTTTAAATAGATTTTATTTTTAATAAAAATTAACGTTCAACGAGAGTCTGAAATTGATGAAAAACAGAGTAAACATCAGACTTCGCAATGAGAGGATAATACCATACATATTTAGTATAAGCATCAACAAAGATAACAAAATAATGATAGCCATCTGAAGAAAAAAGAGGAGCAGGGCCCCATACATTACTAAAAATTAATTCAAGCGGAGTAGAAGTTTTGTAACTCGTAGGTCCTAAAGACAAACGTGATGATTTTCCTAAAGGACAACTTTGACATTGAAAATTAAGACGTTTGTTGTTACAAATAATCTTATTTTTCGAGATTAACAATTGAAAAATACGTGTAGTAGGATGACCTAGTCGATGATGCCATAAATTGGCAGAGGCGGAAGTGCAGGGAGACCAATAGGCTTGAGGAACTGACGTGACAGAAGACTTGGTAAGGGTATAAAAACCATCTTTACTCTGACCTGAGAGAAGGATTTCATGGGTGTTGAGATCCTTGACATAAAACATGAGGGTGAAATTTAAAATAAACATTATTATCAAGATAAAATTTCTGAACAGAGAGCAGAGGTTTCGTAATTGCAGGAATATGAAGAACATTAGATAAGGTGAAAGAACGATGTGGTGTATATATTTTTGTATGACCGAGATGAGATATAGGGAGACCCTTACCATCACCAACATGCAAATTATCATTAACAAGATACGGTTCTGAAGCAGTTAAGGTGGCAAGATCAGGTGTGACGTGTTGATTAACACTGGTATTCGGAAACCAATCAATAGAACCAGTTGAGGAGAGATTGCACTGCACCAGATTGGCAGTAGGCTGTTGCCCATAACCTCGCTGCTGGAATTGAGGGCAATGGGGAGCTGTATGGCCGAAATTCTGACACATTTAGCAGCGTGGATTCTACCCCCTATTACGCTGCCAAAAGCCCTACCTATTGTCACCGAAAAAGGAGTTTTGGAAGCTGCGGTGATCAGGTCTGGAGCCAGCAAATCGGTTGCCTCTGCTGTTGGACTGGTTGGGATGCTAGCCACCGTTGAAGCGGCCCCTGCTGCGGCCAGAATTGCCAAAAGTCTGACGCTGCGCAAAAAGAGCAGAAAATGGAATGCTGGGTGTGGGCAGCAGAGGAGCATGTATGGCAGCAAAAGATTTATGAAGAAATTCATGTGTGAGGAGATGGCTGTGAAGATCTGCATATGATAAAGGTTCAGCCTTGGTAATAAGACTGGTAACTAAGTCTTTAAACTCTCCCCGAAGACCACGAAACATATATAAATTGAAATCTTGAAGTGAAACTGGCCGACCAGCAGCGGCCAATTCATCAAATAAGGCTTTTGTTTTTTTGCATAAATTGAGTTACTGATTCATCACCCTGTTGAAGATCCTGAAGAGAGCCGTGAAGTTGCATAATACGAGAGTTTGAGGTAAAAGCGAGAGCTCGCTCAAGAGTGCCCCAAGCTGAACAAGAACTTTGACAGCCAATAACAAGATGCAAAACTTCCATAGATAGGGAGGAAAGAAGAGCACTTAGAATGAGTTGGTCCTGTTGTTTCCAGGTTTGAAAAAGCGGATTTACCTAAAGAGAGATACCATCATAGGCAAGAACATGTGCTGATGGACATGTGTTGGAGCCATCAACAAAACCAAAAACTCTTTGGCCTAGGAGATAAGGCAGCTTCTACATACGCCAATATAAATAATTGGTGTTTGTTAATTTGAGGGAGATGACTTGATGAGAGTGAGAAAGGGAGATAATGCTTGTGACAGTAGAGGCAGCAGAGGCAGCAGACGTGGGCTGCAAGAGGAGGCGTTCACCAGCCATGGCAGAGGGGAATCCAGGCGGTGATGCAGGAGAGGAAAGCATAGGAGGCGCTGCAAGAAAAGAGGGTTGCACTGCCGGAGAAGAAGAAAGCTGGACTGCTGGTGCTGCAGAATTTAAAGATGTATGTGGCGGCTGTTCCATTGAAGAAGGGAGGCTGGGAGGCTGTGAGAAAAGTAGATTTAATTTATTTTAGGGTTTTATGGCTCTGATACCAAGTTGAGAATAATGGAATGTGTTGGGTTGTGCCTTAGCCAACCTTCCTATTTATATAGAGGCAACAGAACACTGCAGTAATTGTAATGATTACAACATCCTATATTAATTTCTTATTCTGATAGATACATGAGTAACTGTAATAATTACAACTTTCTATATTAATTTTCTATTCAGATAGATACATGATATACATTCTATAATAATGGTTAATACAAACTTCCCACTCCAATGTCTTTATTTGTTAAAGAATAACTATGAAATTTAGTGTATTCACATGAAAGCTTGACTATGTTTCCAAGAAGTGTGAGAAACAGTTGGAAAAGGTTTTGAAGAGCTTATAAATGGAGCAATGTTGACTTTATCCCAAAGAAAGGCTATGAAAAAGGCAATGTCTAGATGATGTCATTTTTGAGATAGTGGCTTACGCAACCACCACCAAGCAAGCATAAGAAGTTTTATAACAATAAAATCAAGGAGTTGGTTATGTAAGAAAGTTACGCCTATAAAAGTTACGAGGTGAATTTGAAAAATTACATATGCTTAAATCAAAGAGTATTCCAAATTACTTTGCTAAAGTGTTAGCCATATACAATCAGATGAAAAGATATGGGGAAAAGATGGAAGAAATACATGTGGAAGAGAAGATCCTACGCTCACTGCAAAAGAAATTTCATTATATGATGGTCGCAATAGAGGAATCACAAAATATGAATTTTTTTTACAATTTAAAGTCTCATGGGAAAACTATAAGCATATAAAGAAAGAGTAACCGAAATTCAAGAAGACATAGGTGCACAAGCACTCTTTTAAAAATTCTCTACAAAAGAGAAACAAGATGGCTCTAGATATGCCCAAGGAGGTAGAGGATGTGGAAAAGGCAGAGAAAAATAAGGAAGAGACAGATTTGAAAGAGGAGGCTAAGGCAGCTTCAACAGGTCAAATGGTTGATCGATTGAAACTAACCAGTCAACCAGTTCCACAGAAAGTAGCAATCCGAGACCCAGATTTTACAAAACAAAAATCAAGTGTTATATTTGTTAAAGAATAGGTTATTATGCCAGGGATTACTGGAATCCAACCAAAATGGTTGAAGAGAATGCCTATCTAGTAGTAGAAGAGGAGAAAAAAGACACCATATTACTAGTCTATGATGAAAGAATGAAAACCAAAGAAAACATGTGGTATTTAGATAATGGATCCAACAATCACATAAGTGGAGACAAAGACAAGTTTATAGAGCCTGATGAATCAATTAGAGGTAATGTCACCTTTGCATATTATTCAAAGGTTTCCATCAAGGGGAAATGTAGAATTCTTATTCAAATGAAAGACGATAGTCATTAATTTATTGGTGATTTTTATTTTATCCTAACTATAAAAAGTAAATATATTGAGTTTAGGATAATTATTGGAGAATGATTGTGAAATTATGATGAAAGATCGTTCATTGACAATACTTAATACTCATGAAACTATAATTGCAAAGGTAACCATGATAAAGAACAAGATGTTTTTGCTAAACATAGAGACAAATGTGCCTAAATATCTAAAGACATGTGTGAAAGATGAGACTTGACTTTGACATATGAGACTTGGGCATGTAAACTTTGACAACTTGAAGATGATGATGCAAAAAAAGATGTTGAAGGGTTTACCATCTATTGAACATCCAAATCAGTTATGTGAATGATGTTTAGTGAGCAAATAATTTCTCAAGAGCTTTTAAAAGGAGTCTGTATCTATATCAAGCCAACCCCTACAAGAGATACATGCAGATGTATGTGGTCTTATTCAACCATGCTCATTTGGTAGAAATTTGTATTTTTCTATTTTTTATTTATGATTATAGCAGAAAAAAATAGATATACTTCTTAAAAGAAAAAAAATATAATGTATTTAATTGTTTTAAAAAGTTTAAGGCATTAGTTGAAAAAGAAAGTGATTATTCTATCAAATCACTGATGACAAATAGGCAATGAATTTTGTTTTAATAAGTTTTATGAAGATCAAGGTATAAAAAAGATTCCTAACAGTGCCTAGATCCCCACAACAAAATGACATGTTAGAGAGAAATATTAAAAACATCCTCAATATGGTGAGAAGCATGCTAAAAACTAAGAAGATGCCAAAGGTGTTTTGGGATGAAATTGTATATTATGTTGTTTACTTGTTAAATAAGTGTTCTATGAAAGGCTTGAATGACATGACTCCACAAGAGGCAAATAATAGAAGAAAGCCAAGTGCTACTCACTTGAAGGTGTTTGGGGGTATTGACTATGTTCGTGTAGATGATCAAGCTAAATGATAAGAGAAAAAAGATGATCTTTTTAGGTTATGATCAAAAGTTCAAAGGATTCAAGCTTTACAACCCTAATAAAGGAAAGATAATGATTAGTAAGGATGCCAAATTTAATATATATAAAAAAAGAAGCATGAGATTGGAAGGTAGATGATGGTGAGAAGTATGACTTTCTACTAGTTCTTGATGAAGAGGAGGAGAAATATAAAGATCATTAAGAACTTATTAGACCTCTATAATCAAAAATAAACTCAACTTCACCTTTATCTTATTCTTTTAGTGGAAGTTCAAGTAACGGTAGCCCACCAAGAAATATGAGGAGCCTTGATGACTTGTATAAGGTAACGAATCCAATTGATAATGATCTAACACTATATTATCATCTTGTCATATATAAAGCTATAATATTTGAAAAGGTAATAAAAGATGAAAAATAAAGAATTGTTATGGATGAGAAGATTGTATCAATTGAGATGAATAACATATGGAAATTGGTTTTTAAACAAAAAAAAATCCAATAGGTATCAAGTAGATCTATAAAGAAAAGAAGAATTCCAAAGGAGAAATAGAGAGGTACAAGGCGAGATTAGTAATAAAAGACTATACTCAAAAGCAAGGGATTGACTATGATGAAGTTTTTGCCTCAGTTGTTAGATTGGAGACCATTCGATTGATAATTGCAACAACTGCCTAACATAAATGGAAGATATACCAAATAGATGTCAAGTCAACCTTTCTAAATATTTTTCTTGAAGAAAAGGTAGATTGAGAAACATAGTTATGATGTGAAGGGACATAAAAAAAATGTATTAAAGTTAAACAAAGTCTTGTGTGGATTGAAGCAAGCCCCAAGAGCTTGGTATAGTCGCAGTCGCATTGATAGTTATTTCTTGAAGAATGGATTTGTAAAGTGCCCCCATAAATAACCTATTTATTTGAAGATTAAAGAAAAGTTGTGATACTTTAATTGTATGCTTGTATGTGGATGACTTGATCTTTACATACAATAACCCAAAGATGTTGTGGGACTTCAAGCAAGCAATGATCAAGGTGTTTTAGATGATATAAAATGGTTTTATGACCCACTACCTAAGGATTAAGATCAAACAATGAGAAAATAGAATCTTTGTAAATTAAGAGAAGTTTGCAAAAGAGATTCTTAAGAAATTCAAGATAGAAGATTATGAAAAAGTAAATAATCTGGTTGAGTGTAGAATGAAGTTGTCAAAGAATGATGGATGAGAGAAGATAAACTCTATGACGTAAAACTTATTAGCGTATATATGGAGACACTAGATCGATCTCACTTGAATGCAGCCAAGAGAATTTTCCGCTACATAAAAAAATATGAAATTAATGAAGGTATGTTTTATACTTCAAGTAAAAACTTCAATTTTATTGGCTACTCAGATAGTGATTGGGGTAGAGACTTGGATGAAATAAAAAGCACAATAAGATTTGTCTTTTTTATGGGAGATACATCTTTCATGGTCATCCAAGAAGCAATCGATAACAAAGCTATCAAGCTGTGAAGTTGAGTATGTTGTGTGCCATTTAATATGGTAAAGGAATATGCTGAAGCATTTAGGATTTCCTCAATAAAGTCTTATATAGATTTATATTGATAATCAATTGGCAATTGCATTGGCAAAAAACCTAGTGTATCATGAAATAAGTAAACACATCGATACACATCATCATTTTATCCGAGATCATGTGAAGAACAAAGAAGTTGAGCTGATATCTTACAAAACAAAAGATCAAGTTATAGATATCTTACAGAGCCATCAAAGGGTGAGACATTTACTAGATTGAAGTTCATACTTGGAATGACATCTCTCGATTGAGTTTAAGGGGAGAATTTGTTACGGTAAACTTGCTCCAGAAGGTTAAGAATGGAAAGCGCCGACCAATGACCAACAACCACTAGCCACCTCCATATATTCGCCTTCAAACTGTCACCAACCACCACCATTCACACTTGAAACTTTGATTTTTTTTCATGATGTTATTTTATGTATAAACAGACAGCTAGTTTATGGTTATTGTGTGTGGAAAATTAAGAGAGAAACACTAGAAAAAAAAAAAAGAAAGGGTGAGAATTTGAGAGTTTTTTCAATACATGTAAAATTATGTTTTTTGAAATAAAGAAATATGTTTTATCTATCCTAGTATTTCTAAGCCACCTTCTGTTATTTCTCGCACCAACACAAACACCCGATCTTAGGCTTAAAATCATCTTTAACAAGAGATGATCGCAGTGCTTTCTAAAATCCTTAGTCAGTTTCCCATTGAATTTATCTACTACAACAACACCTCCTTCCACCTTTCTTACACTAATTTTCTCTTGATTGAGATTTGGTAAGCTGATCAAAAACACAAAACAGCTACTTAATCATTGATACTATAAGGTGAAGCATTGGTTACTATTGACTACAATCCTCAAATGGATTCCTTTCAATATGAAAATGTGTAATAAATCACTATTGATGCTTTCCAACAACTTAATCCATTCCTAGGATTTTTAATTTCGGATTTTAGAGCTGGAATTGATGAGCCTCACCTGCGTAAATGGAAGAACTATTTGGATGGATACTTTGAACAATCAAGCGTCATTTGCTTGAGTGAACACGAGAGAAGTCATTAGTATTTTTCCATCATGGAATTCTTTCCAAATATATACCTACAACGATAAGCATCAAATATCCATATTAGAATAATTACTAAAAAAAGGTATATTATAAAACACCCACCCAATAACATCATTAAACCCAGTTGACCCAAACTACTTATCTTCACTCGTTTCTACCACTATGACGGGCTGTACTTCTGTTGTACCTGTAAAATCATTTTAATAATCTATGAACCTATGACTGTAACAAGAAACGCTCATGGAAGAACTTATATGTTGATAATTGCTAGAAACTTAATAGAGGTATAGGAATTGCTGTAAAGCTAGAGAGTATAATAGAATTTCAATTTAAGATTTTCCTAGTTAAATATTTTGGTTTTCATTCTCTATTACCACACCCATCTATCATTTATTAATTCGATCCTTACTGGTCAATCAATCTTGTTGCATATCTTACTACGGTGAAACATAATTATCTTCAGACTTGCTGAGAATGTATCAGGTTGTCCTCTTAAAATGATGTTGTAACTATTTTTTTCAGAACTTGATAGGATCCCATAGAGAGTCACATTGCATAATATTAAAAGCATAGTCCATAACTAAAAAAATACTTTCTCCCCAAAAAGGCATGTTGAACTCATATTTTGCAATCCCTTTCAATATCTGATACCTGGGTGCTTCCAAGTCAGGAGTCTTATAAATCTTCAACTGTAAAATGTAAGATCCCGATGAGAATTGGCATCAAAGTTCGACTATAATGAAACTTCAAATAAGTAAAGAACTTGCACCTGCTTAATTACATCCCACGAACCTTTATGTAAAAAATAATTATTATTCTTTATGGGAATCCCAGTAAAAAAATCACTGGTATATGTTTGTATGTGTGTGATGTGGGACAAAGAAAGATTTGAGAGATGTAAGAGAAGAAAGAAAAAAAATAAAGGAAGTGTTTCTTAAAGTGTCTTTTAAACAAATGTTTTTTGATAGTTTTGATGTGTATGATGTTAAAAATAAAATTAAAAAAATATAGAAAAAACATCATTTTAATACACTTTCAATTAAAAAGCATTTTGAAAAGTATTTTATGCCGCATTATCAAACATACACATAGAAGAGAAGAGAAAAGCCTGGTAAAAGAGAGAAATATGTAACTTTTAATCAATTCATCAAAAGTCACTACAATGTTAAAAATTATGTATAAATAGTAAAATCTAAAATAACCAACAATTGAGCTTTAAGCTTGTTAAACAAAATTATCCAACTAAATTACAAAAGTTAAGCTTAATTAATAAACTTAAATAAAAATACAATAATATAAGACTGGACATACTCAGTCTTCCAACCAAAGAGTGATAGGTTGGGCCATTCTCCATCATCTCCGTCCATATGCACACTTAACCTGTAATGTGGATTTGGTGTCCCTACCAACTCTTTATGGGTTGGAAAAACTCGACTCTGTTGAGTGTAGTTCAAGGCGACTCCGATAATGCTCTCAAATATCAAGATCAAGCTGCTGCAATGTCTCTCTAGTAATTAATCTAAGTACAATATGATTTAGTCATCTTGTCCACGAACCATGATTCACTGAACTTCATCATCCCTAGTAGAAACAACTTGTACATCCAACGTAACATCAATATATTTTTTCTATGCAAATAATAAACGTAATACAGTATGAGTTTTAAAAGGATCATCAAGGATATATTGTTATCTTTTATATAGAGTAAGGTCCTTCATATTTAAAGTAGAGCTAATATCAAAGTTTGATGGTAGTTTAATGATATAACTATTTGATTCAATCATTTATAGTACTTTGAATGGTCTAACACTACTTGTAATTTTTTATTGGTTTTTGAAGGAAACTATTTAGGTCTAATCAATATCATAAAATAATCTCTAATATTAACTTTATGATGATACTTATGTGAATCAACTTGAAGTTTGTATTTTTCATTACTTGCTTGTATTGGTTTTATGATCTCAATATGCAAGTTATGAATTCTACATGTAAAAGACCGAGCTTACTTAAATATCCTAGCATAAGAAGACATGAGAATAAGATTTATAGGCCTCTTAGGTTTTATAAATATGATCATTATACTACTAAGAATGTGGAATGGAACAAATAATATTTGAAACTTGAGTACATATAGATTGGATACAGCCTACTAGATTTTGAAAGAGATAGAGAAAAAAATGGTTTTGAGCTAAGAGAAGTGTGAGTTTGAGATAGGAAGTAATAAAAGAAAAAGAAGAAGAAAAAAATGAAAAAAAAAGAATGAAAAAAGAGAAAGAAAAGTGAACTCGAATGCAAAGAAAAACTGAAGAGAGAATATGAGTTATTTTTTATCTAGAAATGGGTGTGTTTTGAGCCATCCAATAGTAGATGGGTAAAAAAAGAATAAGAGGGAAAGAAAAATGAATAAAAAAATATAAAAAAAGAAAAAGAGACAAAATAAAGAATGAATCCTAAACTAAAAAGAGAAAACCACCCAAAAAACCCTAGCAACGCTGCCTAACCATTGTCTTTGGAACTAGCCCCATGGTAAGTCACCCCTTTCCTTCCATTTTTCTTCTTCCCATGAGTTTGCATGAAAGTTATTATTCACTTTATTGAACATGTTACTATTCATGCATTGACACTATTTACTCATCTATTTTTATTTTATTTACTTCATGTTAACTTTATATTCATTTCATGAAACTGCATCTTCGTCTTTTGATGTTTGTATATGTGTGTAAATATTTATTTTCATAAAAAAATAATGTCGACGGGTTTTTGTCAAGTTTGAGTTGTGTTTTTGATAAAGTCTGATTTTTAACAGCTAAGTCAACGTGTCTCCTAGTTTGTAGGGACTGATGTAGGTTTAACATGACTTTTTAACCCTAAAATGAGTTCAAAAATGCATCAATAAGTTTTCATCAAGTTGGCGACGTTATGATTAAACTTGGTTTTAATAGCTAGGTCGATGAGTCTTCTAGTTTTAGAGATTGATGCATGTAGTTTTTAACCCTAAAATGAGTTAAAAAAATGCATAAAAACTTTTCATATCAAGATGTTCATGTTTTGGTTAAACTTGGTTTAACGGTTAGGTCAACAAGTCTTCTAGTTCTACGGACCGATGTGTATGCCTAGCATGATGACTTTTACTGAAAACAAAAATAAAAGACAAGAAAGAAAGAAATTATTGAGTTACGAGACTCTTAATTCAAGGTCCGATGCTGACTCGACAGACATTAACCGATAATAAATAACTCATAAATAAGCTTTAAGATAGCTTGGACGGTAAATGACATGCATAAAATAAATTTAGAAGAAAACACATAGCTAAAATAACCCTTTTTTTTTTAAAGGATGCGATAAAGGTAATGTTTATCTTCCCTTTATGTATAACCAACCTCTTACATAGATCT
>Ga0325402_1004175_pt1 | contig 13283 bp, 4 predicted proteins | sample PopdelMetagenome_22_FD_207212 | JGI IMG/M metagenome (GOLD analysis project Ga0325402, IMG submission 207212) | Populus deltoides microbial communities from Bellville, Georgia, United States - Xylem-PdKOR-R3 | ecosystem: Host-associated > Plants > Phyllosphere > Stem > Wood/Secondary xylem... | reverse complement strand
TAATTTCAATCAACCGGATATCAAATTGGGCATTTCAGTCCTCTGAAAAGAAAAAAAAAAGGCATTGGGCTTTACAGTCATGAACAGTAATAAATTAACATGGTCCCTTGTAGCATCAGCTGCAGGCTTAAGGCCTTGGGATAAAGCTGGGCCATTATTTGAGGGTGATGATACGTAAATAAGTTATTGGTGGGATGGAGGCCCACTAAAATGTTATGTTTTGTCTCTGAGCCCACAAAGGTAAACGTGACCATTCTCCATTATTTTTTGATATTTAGAAATATAATAATGGTTAATTTTTAAAATATTTTTATTTATAAATATATTAAAATAATATTTTTTTATTTGAAAAAAATTATTTTAATATCTGTAAATTAAAATTTAAAGAAATACCCAATAAGGTTTGGGGAGATCATCATGTCCAAATTAGTTTTTTCTACAAAATATTTTTCAGAGTCTCTCTTTATAAGTTGATAAATTTGACCAGGTCTGATTCCTTAGGTCACCGTTTTTGTTTTAAACATGAGTTAAAATATCTACTCCAATGAGTGCAAGTATTCAAAAGACTTAATAATTGTAGCTCTAGAATTATTGTCATTATTAACTATTGTTTTTTCAGGTATCCTGATATTTTTATTTTTAAATTTAATCTATCTATTATTGTTTTTTTATTTTTATAATTAAATTAAAACCAACTATGATCTAAGTCGTGTATTTTTTTTTAAAAAAAATACACTAGTGGCAATTGAATAGTATTTTACGCGTAAAAAAAATAACCCCTCTCCGCCGACATCAAGTCTATTAGTATGATAATCCGGTCTCAGTTGACGCAGATACCCGTTCGTTCAAAGAAAATAGAATTTGAACATGGCGCAAATTTTTCTCTCCTGTTTTTCCTAACACCGCTCCTTCACAAGTTTGACAATTTAGTTTGTCTTGACTGATGCCCAACAAGTTTGACCATGACAATTGACTGACAAGTTCATCTCAAAGACCAACTCGGTTCAAAGTCAGGAGCAGTGGTTCCAGGCTTCCAGAAACCGTTTGCTGCTCCAATAGAATTGCGTTTGGCAATCATGATGAAGTAAAAACGAGGTAGCTAGTGAGAATTCACGGTGTTTTTTCATTGCTGAATCCAAAGAAGCTACGAGATAACGGAAAATACTGTACAAGTTGGAGTCGCTAGTAACCAGACATTGATGAATCAGAATTAAAAAGTAGTCAAATATGTACGAGGGGGAGGTTCAGTGTATCAAGAAAAGCACACAGACATTGCCAAAGTGGTGTGCTGGAGTCGCTCCAGTTACTTGTTTCTGCTTTTGCCTTTTGCCACCAAAGTCCAACGCACCATATGCTGCCTCTGCATGCTATGAACCCCCCTAGCTAGGCCCCTCTCTGCTCGACGTTGCTCTTCTTGTTCGAAGCTTAATATCCAGCTACATTTCTTTAAATTTTTCCTCTCCAATTATATATAATTCAGAACCATCAAGTAATCTAATTATATAATTAATTACAAGTATAATGAAAAAAATCAAAGGAAAACCGCTCGTAGAAATAGGATGCAAAACCCACTAAGTTGCACCCTCTATTTTTATAAATTCATCAATAAGTCCATGTATTTTTCATTAGGTCAATTCAACACGGCCATTTCCAATTGAGTTCAATTTTTTAAAATCAATTATTTTTATAGACAGTTATAAAAATTAAATTTTGAACAAATAATATTTTGACCGCGCATTGCCAAACACCCATTTAACCCGTGCAAAATAGTTTTTACATGCTTGTTGTTCCGATTATCTATTTTTGTACTGATTTTTATTCTCTTTACAATTTTTTTATTAACGTGGATGTCTGAGTCAGTTTGCATGCACCTTGACTAATCCTACGAGCTCTGAAGTTAATGACCATGTAAGCCTCCAGTGGCTCTGAGATTTGTGAGACTCGAACTAGTGATTTCTAAGGAAAAAATTTAAGATCTGACCAATTAAGTTACACCCTTCAGAATTTCTCTTTACTATTTTTCCTTATTATAAGAAATGACCATATTCATAATAACAATTATTCTCATTTTTATTAATTATCGACCAGTTTAGAGTTGCAAATGAACTTGTTATGACTCATCTGGCTCCTCTATGGAAAAAAAAAATTTAGATTATCAATAGTTTTAACTTCCCGTGATATTTTGCTTTGCCCAGTTACCAAACGTAGTGGACAGTGATACTCTGTAACAAACAAAGACACTAAGTGATAATATCCAAAAAGCAACTTCTTTGTAATCCAATCGAACCAAAGCAAAGGAGGGAAACTTCATAGAAAGAAGCCAGAAGACAAAATCTTACTCTCTTGTTGTCTTCCACTGAAAGAGGTTTGGTAACAATTACTGGAAAGGTAATAGTTGACTGAAAAAGAGTGATAAAAGGCAATACAAAGGATTTGAATCCTCTAAGAGCATCTCATCTCATGTTATTTAGCAAATCAATAATATATTTTTTAAATAGAATAAATAAGGTTTTTATTGTTTATATGCTCTCAAATAAAAAAAAAAATTAGAAGAGTTTGATAGTATTTTAATGTATCTAACGCACACCTTTTTTAATATATTTTTTAAAATAGTATAAATAAGTTTTTTTTTTGTTTATATGCTCTCAAATAAAAAAAAATAGAAGAGCCATCAATATTTTAATGTATTTGATACACAACTATTTTAATAACTTGATATGACCAGGTTGATTTGACAGGTATAAAAATAACCCAGATAATTTTCTATGAAACCAATATTAAAAGATAGAATTTTTAAAAAAATCAATTAAAAAATGATAAAAAAATAATCCGAGTCAATTTGGATGAACATACCAAACCTATGATACGAGTTATGAAATTAAGATAATATTATAAAAAACAAGCAAAAGAACTTAGATTTTTTAAAAAAAATCAAAGGAAAAAAATAATAAAAAAATATTATTATAATAAATAATATTTTGATATTTTTAAAAGATACATATCAATAACATTTTTATAAGAGAAAGGCAAAATAATATTTTATTTAGCACTCCCTCGATCATGTAAAATAAACTTTGAAAAGTAAAATAATATATATATTTTTTTGTTTCTGGCCTTTTCATTGAGCATATCTGTTGTAGATTCTCTAAAAATAATGCAAAGACCATATAGCACGACGCGATGCGCGCACGGTAAAACCACGGCCAGTTTTGCATCACGTGAATTGGCAACACAGGGACCGTCTTTGATGCCCATGGGTGCAAATTGTCCCCTCCAATCCACCTTCACGTGCAAATATTTGGTGGCCTAACGAACACATATATTGGACCAGACCGCAGCAGCTTGTATTAGCAACCATGGATTCTTGACTTCAAGAAACGTGAGGCAAATAAAAGGTCGGTTTTCACCTTCCACCATCCTTCCTGTTCAGCTCCACGTTTGCTCCACTTCCTTAGTGAATCCACCGCGTCTTCTTACATCAATATTTTTGGCCGCCTGGTCAGTGCAGGACCTACCACCAATCAACGGTGGATTGTTTTTAGGACCCTGTTCGAGATTTTTATTTATTTATATATATATATATATATTAATCTTTTTCTTTTTTACACACCCTTTTGAGAACAATAATATCTCTGTAATTAACCTACATAAAAAGACATCTGGACAACCATACCCAAGTGGTCTTAATTTATCCATCTATAATTGAAAGTGACGTATACATGTTTTGCCGTCCAATGTTTCCAAAGGCATCTTGGTTTCAATTTCTCTACATAATCTCCTCAACTGATTAATCTTTTGATCTCAATTCACGTAGGAATCGTACATAAATATTTTAGAGTATATCACTGCCCTGTGTCAGGGCTGAAGAGGCTAATCCAATTTGTTTTTGTGCTGTTGGACTCCAAAACGCATCAACACGCAGCGCAACGATCGATCAGGCTCATATATTAAAATTCTCTACCATCCATGAAGAAAGGTTTCGTGGTGTCATTAATTTGTTTATTGAGGCACAAGTCTGTGTCCAATCAGTTCATAACTCTTATAATCTATAGCCCAAGGGTCTCATGGTCTCATCATCGAGTAATGATGCAAGCTTTGCCGAGTAAAAGCCCCTAATAATTTTTCAGTGGATTCATGGTCCCCCGTCCCCGTACCATATATTTTTCAACAAGGAGGGAATAAAAACATTTACACGTCACTCGTTGGTTTAGATAGTTGTTACAAGTCAAGGTCTCTAAAGCTGAAATTTCCATAAAAACCTAAACTGAGAAATCGGCAGCCCCAGGCCGCCCCCCCCCCCGCGTCCAAACACTCTGGTCTCAATTTCACTATTGAAAATTGGAGTTATAAAGCTTCATATAACTCCAACGGAATAAATTGAGCTTCATTCTTGCATAACTCAACTGCTTGAGCTCTCCGTTCTTCGTAATGCCTCGCTTATGTTTTTATTGTAGAATTAAAGTTTGTATGTTTTAATTATGCTTAAATATATGTTTGGTGTATATGTTTGAATATTTGTGCGGTATGCGTAATGCTAGATATATATTCAAACTTGCAATTGATATAAAATAAAAAAATCTACCATGCATTTTAATAATAAAATTAATTATATTTAAATTAAAATAATAATTTTTATTATTGTTATTAATGATGATTGTTTTTGTTCTTAAAACTTTATTACTCTTCACTTTTAGAATTTAAATATTTGTAATATATCTTTCGAGATTTCAACAACATCACATTGATTTAGATGTATTTTTAAGATAATATTTGTTTTTGCGGTCCAACCGTACTTTTAAAAAATTTTGATCTTTTTGATGTGCTGATATCAAAAATTATTATTTTAATATATTTCCAACCAAAAAACAATTTGAAAAATAAGCTCTACCACAATCCTAAACATTACCTAAACAAAGTCTTTGAAATAAAAATTATGTAACTAAAATCTCTCAACAAGATGAGCATAAATTCCAGGTTTAGGAGAAAAACCAAAATATAAAAAGAAAAATAAAAAAAAAAAATGCGAGAAAGAGTGAGCAAAATCTAAAAATTAAAGTTGGCAACTTTTTATCACTTTATTTTTACAGTGAATTTTAAAAATTAAAAAGATTAGAGAATTAATAAAAATTATTTCTCATCACTATTAACTTTTGATTAGCTACTATAAATCAAGAATTATATCCGAAAAAATCAATGGTATTTTTAGTAGAAAAATTAAAAAAAATATTATTTGAGATTAATTTCTTATTCACCCATAATTAATTAAAACAAGTAAGTTTGGCTGGGACATCATCCAGTGCACATACACAAAGTAATTTTTTGTAGAATTTTTTCAATCAGAAGTAAGTATTTTCATAGTAAATTTAAGCCTATCCGGTCAAGAAAAACACTATGATCCAAATTTGACAATGAAATTCATATGAATTGTTTTGTCACAATATAACTTTAGGTTTGAATGCCAATGATTAAATAGAAAGAAACATGCCTCTTATTTAACAATTAGGACAACTCCTTTTTTTTTTTTTATAGTAATTGTTAGCAATTCAAATTTGATGCAACAGTCTCGGGCATGCTTATATCATCCCCAGTATTACAATATCTAATTAATGTAAGTTAGAACCAATAATGATGCAAAGAGGACCCATGTATCAACTTTTTGGCACTCGGCTAACTATTCTAGCAAGCAAAATGACATACACTATCCATGCCTGTCTATTTTAATTCTGGCAAGGGGTCACCACCCGTAGACAGGCCATATGCAATGCATATCTTGCTCGGTGCGCTAGCTACAGTGGAGTGTTCGTGCGTGCGATGACTGATTGATTTATTCACTCTTGGTATAAGTATGTCGAAGTTATTGTTGGATTCTTCATGTCATTTTCAAATATTAGGAAAGTAAATCCTCGGATTAATACTATCACAGTGCTGATGTTCTTCGGAACTTGTATTTCTAACACATTCTTTTTCTCAATTATCAGCGCACAATCAATCAAACAACATACCTGCACTATTTTTCCCAGATTATTCCCCATCATATTAAAAAAAATAAAAATAAAAATAAAAATAAAACAAGAAGTGAAGGAACCACAGGGGAAATAAGACACACGTGATTGCCCCTGCTGTACTACAGTACAGTCTGGGAATCCCGTGGAGGTTGTGTTCCAATATCCTAATTAAATCTTTGCTGTGTCTTGAGAATTCTCGTTGTTTTCCGTACTTGGATTAATAAATATGCTTCAGACACTAAGAACTTATAATGTATTGGCCAACAGGATAAACTAATTGAGGATTTTTGCTGTTACTCTCCAGTAGTTCAAGCTGGATTCATGTTGTTAGTCGCACAAAATTAAAATAATGTGTCGTGTCTATCAAATAAGCAACAGAGCCGCAAGTATACCGTTCTCTGTAATCTTTTTATTGAACAACAAATGTAACAACCGTTTTTTTTTTTTTTAATGATCAGCAGACCATTTCTGATATATGAGTACTAACGATGAATCAAACCGACTGTTTTTGTTTTTGTATGAATTCCACTCTTTGATCATGAACTCTTCAGGGCATAGTTTTTTCACGATACTTTGTAGCATATTTTAAATTGTTAGAAGGCAGGCAGGCAGGCTAACTTTCAGATAAAAAACAACATTCACTAGAAGAACCCCCCTCCCCCACCCCACCAGCCCACCTGAAGTTCTCTGTTTTTTTTTTTTTTTTTGTTCTTGTCTCGTTTTTGACAAAAAGAAGAGGCTGATTTAGAATGGCAGACGAGTTCCCAAGTCCTGACGAGTTTGGCTACGTAGGAGCACGCAATTTTGAGGACAGGATCAGTACGCAATGTTTGTCTCTCTATAGTAAACGGGTTTGGCTGGCATTTGACAACTAGTATACATCTTCTTATTTAAGCCATGCATGATGTGAGGTGACAACCTTTATACTTGCAAATCGGTGCTCAAACTGAATATTCTTGTTAAATTTGAATTTGAATTTGTATGAATTAGATTATCTACCTGCTTGAATGACAGAATTTATTCTTGATATTCTTTTTAAAAAATGGCTCTATTATAGCTTAAAAAGAAGAGGAAAACCTTTTAGTGACATGTACGGTCCATGCGCAGGATACCGAGGAAATAAAGAAATTTTATATGCACTCGATGACGCATCTGTTTCACGTTGGAAGGCTAATATAACAGTGAAAAATGTCTCACACGCCGGCCATGGGTCACCGTCGATGACCAGCATCTGTCCAAAAGCAGCCGCGTGGTGGGTGACGCGTATAACATCTTGCCCCGCATCTCTTCGCTGACATGGCGGTCACCTAACCCCACATGCCCGCCTTATTTCTAGCCATGTCTACGTGTTGTGGGACCCACCGTGTCCCCTGGTAACCCAACATTTTATCAAAGATAATTGTTTTGTTGGTGTCTAAAATTTACCTTCCCAAATCCCAATCAAGTCCGTCAGCTTCCTTCCTATCTCCCTTTTGCCCCTTTAGGTCCCTCTCTTACATGGCTCATGACGTGGCATACCATTTTCCTTCACGTAAGGCCACTGCCGACTGGCTTAATTCACCTATATAAAGCCCAGCAAAGCCACCCTCCATTCTCACACTTCAACTCTCAACTTCTTAATTCTACTAATATACCACACCCCATCTCTTTCTCTCTCTAAAAACACATTTTTCCTTCGTCTTTCCCCTCCCTCTATGGCTGTTGATAATGCTCTTTCATCACCTCTTGGTCCTCCAGCGTGTGAGAAAGATGCTAAAGCTCTTCAATTCCTCGAGGAAATGACTAGAAATGCTGACTCCGTTCAAGAGGATGTTTTGGCTGAAATCTTGACCCAAAACTCCGAGGTTGAGTACTTAAAACGGTTCAATCTTGATGGTGCAATTGACCGTGAGACTTTTAAGTCTAAAATCCCCATGATTAGATACGAGGATCTTCAGCCTGAAATTCAACGAATTGCTAATGGAGATCGCTCTTCCATCTTATCAGCTCACCCCATCTCAGAATTCCTCACTAGGTGAGTTTTATACAACTATATTACTTGTAAACTTTCCTTGTGTACAGGTGATTCTTGGCCTAATTAAGTTTTTGTCTTCTTGATTTTTTATAGTTCCGGGACATCTGCTGGTGAAAGAAAGCTCATGCCAACAATTAAACAAGAGCTGGATCGTCGCCAATTATTGTATAGTTTACTCATGCCAGTAATGAACCTGTAAGTTCCAAAAAAAAAAAAAATTCCAATAAACGCGTTCATGTTAATTATGCGAGCTTCATTTAATTTCAGCTCACATGCATATGTGATTTTTTTTATATATAACTTTTATACTGATAAAAATGCAATTTTTTTATGCAACAGTTACGTGCCTGGGTTAGACAAAGGCAAAGGCTTATACTTCTTGTTTGTGAAGTCTGAAACAAGAACCCCAGGAGGTCTCTTGGCTCGTCCGGTGCTTACAAGCTATTACAAGAGTGACCACTTCAAGACACGTCCATATGATCCTTACAACGTGTACACAAGCCCGAATGAGGCCATTCTTTGTGCAGATTCATTCCAGAGCATGTACACTCAGATGCTCTGTGGCCTTCTAGAGCGCGAACAAGTGCTCAGGGTCGGTGCAGTCTTTGCCTCCGGCCTCCTCCGTGCTATAAGGTTTCTCCAGCTTCACTGGCGTGAACTTTCTGATGATATCGAGTCAGGAATGCTAAACAAGAAAATCACTGACCCGACGGTCAAAGATTGCATGGTGAATATTCTGAAACCGAACCCAAAGCTCGCAGAGTTTGTCAGGATGGAGTGTGGTAAGGAAAATTGGGAAGGGATCATTACAAGAATTTGGCCTAACACCAAATATCTTGACGTGATCGTCACTGGAGCCATGGCCCAATATATCCCTACCCTTGACTACTACAGTGGTGGCTTACCTAAAGCATGCACCATGTATGCCTCATCAGAATGTTACTTTGGGTTGAACCTCAACCCAATGTGCAAGCCATCAGAAGTTTGCTACACAATCATGCCGAATATGGCCTACTTTGAGTTTTTACCCCATGAGCCTGCTGGGATGAGTCAGGATTCAACTCCAAAACTTGTTGATCTTGCTGATGTTGAATTGGGTAAAGAATACGAGCTTGTTATCACAACCTACGCCGGTTTATACAGGTATCGAGTTGGTGACATCCTTCGAGTTACCGGGTTCCACAACTCAGCTCCTCAATTCCATTTCGTACGAAGAAAGAATGTATTGCTCAGTATTGACTCAGACAAAACAGATGAGGCCGAGTTACAAAAGGCCGTCGAGAATGCATCGCAACTTCTACGTGAATTCAACACAAGTGTAGTTGAATACACAAGCCATGCCGATACAAAGACGATTCCAGGGCACTATGTGATTTACTGGGAATTATTGGTCAAAGACTCAGCAAACTCTCCTGGTGACGAGGTACTGAACCAATGTTGCCTTGCCATGGAAGAATCTTTGAACTCGGTGTATCGACAAGGTCGAGTCGCAGATAATTCAATTGGACCACTAGAGATACGTGTGGTTAAAAATGGTACATTTGAGGAGCTGATGGATTATGCGATTTCAAGGGGGGCATCCATTAATCAGTATAAGGTACCAAGGTGCGTTAATTTTACTCCGATCATGGAGTTGCTTGATTCTAGGGTGGTATCCAAGCATTTTAGCCCAGCTTTGCCACGTTGGGCCCCGGAAAGAAGAAGGTGATTTCTTTGGGCGCGTCCAACCACATTAATTAAGTCAAACGGATTCGAATGTAGAATAATAATAGATTACTTATTAATTTTAGATTTCTTCTTTTTCTTGGCCTTTCATTCGAGCGAGGAATACATCTGAGAAGCTAGCGAGGCAGCTTTTGGGACCAACTGTTAAAGGTTATTTACTGATAAGGATGTTTCAGAGTCAGGTTTTGTATTGTGGTTCACTTAACCTGTGGAAAGGGTGTGACCTTGACCAATGTGTTTGTCGAGTACATGAAATGTTTCTTTCAGATGTAATGGACCTTGCATGTAGTTTACTTTTTTTCCTTCTGACATGTTTATGTCTTTTCCACGTATATTTGTTCGGTCTAAAACATTCTTAATTATGATCATCACTTCAGCGATTGCCGACAGAAACGGATTAAGTGAACAGAAGTACAAATTAAATGAAAGCAATTAAGCAAAGACCATAGCATATTTGGTCTTCTTCTAGATATATAACTAGTACTCCAAATGTTTTGAGCGTCGTCTGCAAGGAAAGAGAAGTGCAAAAAAGAAAAAAACACTTACTAGTTAGAAATATATATCACAGCAAGAATTAATTAGATAATCCTAATAACTTAATTTATTAAGCATATATTTTTAATTTAATAGAAAGTTCAAGGAACCTTGAGCTACAGTAACCTACGATAATCCTCTCATGATTTTTAATTCTACATTAATTTTACTATAAGTTAGAAATATATATCACAGCAAGAATTAATTAGATAATCCTAATAACTTAATTTATTAAGCATATATTTTTAATTTAATAGAAAGTTCAAGGAACCTTGAGCTACAGTAACCTACGATAATCCTCTCATGATTTTTAATTCTACATTAATTTTACTATATAATTTTCCCTTGAAATCTACTGCGCAGACTGCTAAGCATTAATGAACTAGACATCCTTTGCCGTATTTAGTTATCCCAGTAGTACTAGCTATTAGTAATATTCTATTGATTACATATATAATAAATTCATTTAACAAAACAAATACATAAATAAAAATAAAATAAAAATAAAATAACATTCATGATTTACTAAAAATGATATAAATATCTTTCTTATTAATTTGTATTTATTTTTTCTTTAAAATAGATTTAAAAAATAACTAATAACTTAATTTATGAGAATCATAATTAAGATTTCTCCAAGTTTTGCCGTAGTTTGGAAAAACAGTGAGAGTATGGATATTTTTTTTAACCCAGAAAGGTCATGAATTAGAGTTAGTAAAAGCATAAAAAAATGGAACCAGATTAGTGTGTGACTTAATGATTTTGGTGGATTATAATCCGTCACGGGTACAAGTCTAGCTGTACAAGTTTCTCAAAATATACAATTAATTAACGTTTATATTTATTATTGAATTTCAATCTATTTTTTATTAAAATTAAATTTTTTTTATTTTAAATTAATGTTTTTATATATTTTTAAATTTTTTTAATATGTTGATGTCAACAATAAAATTTTAAAAATAAAATTTTTTTATTTTAATATATTTTTAAATAAAAAATTATTTTAAAAAGTTACTACCATACTATCAAACATTCAAACCCAACTCTCCGGCAGCTACACTTTATAGCCAAGGCCAACATAGAAAAGTCTTGTGTCCCCTTCAAAGATTTTTTTTTCTTTTGTTTCGGATAGTTTGATATTTTGCTCAGCGGCACAAAGGCAGCTCTTAAAATTCATGACGCAGACTTCAACCTAACCACGAGTCCTCTCTGATACTTTTCATATTCAACTTTTCTCTTTTTTCTTTTCAGTGAATTATCAGGATTGTCTGCAAATAGAATTGTCATGGAAATGATGTGGATGTAAGCTTAGAGCATCAAGAAATCTAGCAATTCGAGGAAACTTAATCACACCACACAAAAATAATTAAACGGATGTTGTTGTATTTTTCTCTGATTCCCCCACCCACTTTTAAGGAATATATATTTTGCTTCTTTCTTTAATTTCAGAGTTTTATCATTTATTCCATGTGAAGGAAAATGACTTGAACCCTTCAAGAAATTATGACTCCCATTCTAAACCAAGGCAAGCGAGTTGATATTAGAGATAATATAAAATTAAACCGTCAATTCCTGATTAATTAAGCTTTACACAACAATTTTAATTCTAATTAAGTTGACATGCATGGTTTTTTAACAGTTAATATACCCACCATTATAATTAAACCATATTAATTAATAAAAATTTCTAACACCTCGAACTAGAGATTGCATATATTCTTTTTTAATTGAAGAGATCCATGTTTTCCCAACTATTATGCCGGTTGATAGCTACTACTACATTAAATGCCATACAATTCGATCAACCACTTGTAAATTTTGTTCTTTCTTCATGTGATGCCTACATATCCTATCGAACTCCTAAAATATGTTGGGACTTTCGTAAGCAGCAGGTGTGGTGGAATTTATTAAGACGCAAGGGCTACATATTAATCTAATCGGCCGATCGATGGTGAGAACCAGGACCACTCACTCTACATTTCTGACTTGTTTCTCTAATGGAGTGTTTTTGGGAGATATATTATGTATGCTTGCCGCTCTTGTGTTATTCCAAGAGCAATTGTTCTGGTATGTTAATGTCATGAGCCAACTCATTTTTTGTCCAACGTAAGGATTACACAAGGGACCATCCGGCCTCATTAATTAGCCAGCCAACTTTGAAATTACGTATTACCTGCTCCTGTGTGGTCCAATTTTTTGAGCCGAGTTGCTAAAATATTCTTCAACAATCAATTAATTAACCTCTCCCTTCTATCCAATTCCTGACAGTTTTTTAGTGCTCTGGTTGGTTCGTGATTTTTCACCAAGGAAAAAAAGTTGGCCCATGGTAAAGCTTATTATACAATAGTTAGCATGCACTGTACTTAGTTCTTTAAGAAAATATGATGAATTATTTATGTTTCTTTTCTCTTCTTTTTTCAAAATCATATTCATGACAGATTACGAAGTTCGAAGAAAGTTCCGCTACAGAATTCTTGGTCTTGAAGTGGGTAGTAAATGGAAGAAAATCTTGCGAAAGACGTGATGGTGGGGGTTTACTTTCATGCCGCTTCCCTTTTGTCATAAAGTCTTTGAGATCAGTATCTCACACTATTACGAGTTAGATTGTGAATTATGATTGATAGGTTGCTAACCCTACTCCAATAGAAGTCCGAAGAACACAAGTTTATGCACTTTAATGCTTATGATCAAGAGAAGCGTTTCAGGAAATGCTGGATGATTATCCATTTGGGTAGGTACCACATGAAATTATTGAAGATTTGAATTAGTTAAAACCCAACAAACAACAGTCTCGTTTCAGATGATATGTTTGCCATTAGACAGGCCAAGTCAAAGCATATGGTTTTCAAACTGCTGTCTTGATGGAAGCCACTGAGTTTTGTTCTAAGAGGAGACACGAGTCCACTAACAGAACCTTTTCATTTCCCTTTGAAAATTCTGAAATGGGTTATTTGTTGATATATATGTTCTGGTTAGGTAGGATACAACCTTGTTGAATCACTGAA
>Ga0325402_1004172_pt1 | contig 13286 bp, 10 predicted proteins | sample PopdelMetagenome_22_FD_207212 | JGI IMG/M metagenome (GOLD analysis project Ga0325402, IMG submission 207212) | Populus deltoides microbial communities from Bellville, Georgia, United States - Xylem-PdKOR-R3 | ecosystem: Host-associated > Plants > Phyllosphere > Stem > Wood/Secondary xylem... | reverse complement strand
CTTTCTCACTCATATCTCAAAATTGACGGCTAAAACGTGAATAAAATAAAGTTTCTAACCCAAACATAAAAACCTCGAGGAATATGGATTTAAAAATTTAAGGGCTACAAAAAGCATGCTCTATGCACTGTGAAAAAAAAAAAGAGACTGAATATTTGTTTCAATTTCAAATTCTGTCCTTGAAGGTTTAAATATTTTGAATTAATAAGATTGAATTTTATTTTTCCAAACTAAACAACATTATAGGTAACTATTACAATCGATAATGGAATGTTGCATTTTCAATGTTTGTTCCAATATTTCTTTCATCATGCATTGTACCGCGTGTTTATGATTTCAAACATCACTCCATGGTTTATCAAAAGTCAATTTTACGAAACCAAACTATAATTTTTGATAAAAATATCAATCAAAATAATGAAGATTAAGTTTGAAATTAAAAATAAATGATAGCCCGCTTTGTTATTTTGGAGAGGATCAAGTGTGGAAACCAAGGAAAGGAGAGATAATATAAAGAGGAAAAAAAAAGAATGGGTTGGGGGCGCTACATTGGAGCTCCGCCATAATCAAGCATTGTCTGATAAGGAAGTTCATGCTGAAACGATTGCAACGAAACCAGTAAAGATTGCTTTCGGAGCTCGAAGGAAGCTGCATGCACCTCCATAACACTACGACCTTTCTCGCATGTTAGCGCGCATGTCATATGTGCCAACCATGTTTTCTCTCTCATTTCATTTTAACATCTGATTTGGCAAGAAGAGGGCTAAATATTTTTTCAGTTTCAAATTTAATCTCTAAAGTTTCAATTATCTTAAATTAATAAAATTAAATTTTAATTTTTTAAATCGAGCATTAATTGAGTGTTGAAATTTTTTCTTGTTATTACGAGAATCCTTTAAGAAGCTAACCAAAACACATCATCAAGCATAATTTCAAACAACTCAATGTAAAAGTTTCAAATTAAAAAAGAAGAAGTTAAATGATGAAAAAAAAGTTAAAAAAAAGAAAATACCACACAGCACGATTACAATCCATAGTGGATTGTTTGCTGCACAACAAAATCAATAGTTCTTTTTAGTCTTTTATTTTTTTTAATTGATGGTTTAATTAGGAAGAGAATATCATCATATATAAAAGACTATCCAGAAACATTTTTATTGTTAAATTCTGAGGTCGAAATTGTTTGATGGGTCTAACATTATCAGGAGCATCCACGTGGAGTCCTTGAATTAAGACAGCTATCACTGTCATGAGTTAACTATTCATACTTTATTTCTATTGTGGTAAATGGAGTACGGTTGTGGTAGCGGGAAGTTCTAAAAGTATTTTTACTTGAAAATATATTAAAATAATATATATTTTTATTTTTTAAAAATTATTTTTTACATTAATGTATTAAAATGATATAAAAACATTAAAAAAGTAAAATATATTAAAATAATATATATTTTTATTTTTTAAAAATTATTTTTTACATTAATGTATTAAAATGATATAAAAATATTAAAAAAATATTAATTTAATACAAATAAAAAAATTTAAATTCTTTTTAAAATGCTTTTCAAATATGAAAACAAAAAGGACGTCCTTGCTTTTTGTGCTCTTGCTCATCACTCACCTCAGCCCGTCATCAATCCAAAACAACAAAAAAAATCAAGGCTTCATTCCTTTGTTGTTTTATGGGCAAAGAAAATCAGATTCTTCTATGAAATCTAGCAAGCTCCGTGGTCACTCTTGCTGCAGCATGATGCCATCCATGACGAACTATGTGGGTGCATTATTTTGCTGGTGATGATCTTATGCGTGTGGTGTGGTGTGGTGTGGTGATGGAGAATTATGACAGCAATATCTCGCAACTGGTCACACGGTGAACTTTCTATAATTATTAAGTAAACAACAGTGTGTAATAATTACGTGCCCAAGCGACAGTGATTTACTTGTCTGAATGCAGTAAATGCTTGTGGCGCCAACACCTGACAATAATTATTCATTAAGCAACTTAATTACAGCCTTAATCTTCCCATCATGATATTTTAATTCTATCATATCAAATGGAAAAGAAAGTCATTTCATTAAAAACAAAAACTAGATTAATTATTAGATGAATTATTAGATGCGTGTCTTTATTTTTATTTAAAATAATTTTTTTTATATTTTTAAAATCGTTTTAATGATTTAATATCAAAAATAATTTTATTTTAATATATTTATAAATAAAAAACACTTTAAATCTTCGTTACAACCAGAATCCCAAACAGTAACTTAATATGAATCTTACAATAGCCAAACGTTTGAATCTCTGTAGATATTTGTGCCTTAATCAAACTATACCATGCCCTAAAAAAAATATAAAAACAATATTTTTTTTATATACAAAATATCTCAGGTGTTTACGAACTAACTAGATATTTATACTCGAAGAAAGCTTCCAAAATGAAATTTACAGCCAGCAATTCATAGTTATCACTAAATATCAGTGAGAAGAAAGAGTCAAACTAAAACTAAAACCACGTAACTAATACATAGATCTTGACCCGTTTACTTCACCGCCTGATCAGAGATTCATAAGTAATATGTTTATTTATAGAAAAAAGGCCTGCAAATTAGTTCAGCGATTCATGATGCCCTCGATTGGACTCGCGCTTGTTTGTTGCTGTAGAGCTAGTTTTCAGAACTGGTTTGACTGGACTTAGTTATCTCAGCTTACTTCTTTTTTTTTTTAATTTAATTTTCAATTTAAGGATTTTTTATTGAATTATACTGTCCAAAAAATCCCGACCTTTAGATTAATCTCGTGTATCCGAGGCACCCCTAAAGCCACCCACAGACCTGCTTGGTGGCTTTGGAGGTTGTTTTTTTTTTTTTTGTTTAAATCATATTTTTCTTGAAAAATATTAATTTAATGTTTTTTATATATTAAATTATTTTAATATATTCTTAATTGAAAAATATTTTTACATGGAAGAAGAACACCTGCTTACTCTAGTTTGAACATTAAAATAACACTACTCTCATAATAAATAAATAGGGTTTATAAACTTTATGATAAAACTTCAATTCGACACAACATTACAATAAAGAATTATACACGTTGGTACGTCTGTGTTAAATACCAAAGAAATATTTAGTATTCGTGTGGTTGGTTTGTATTCAACGTCTATGATCAATGATGCTAATTAAGACACGCAATTTTGAGTTAGTGAACTGTGACCGGTCTGATGGCGATGGCGGCCTTCCTCCGTCTTTAATATATTTTTTAATATTTTAATATAATAATATCAAAAATAAGTTTTTAAAAATAAAAAAATTCTTTTAATAAATTTTAAAATAAAAAATATTTTAAAAAATAATTACTAATACATTTTCAGAGTCGAAAAATACACCTACGCGTTTTTTTTTTTTTCCGGTGAAAATGGATGCATTGATTGTTAAGATAAACAGCGGGATCATCACTCTGCCATAGCAGAAACATTGAGGTGTTTTATAACATCAAGAATAATTTAATTTTTTTTATTTATTTTAAATGTCATTTTAATATTTTTCTATATAAAAATTATTTTGCCACCGACGCAATACGAGACACCCTGGCATCCTAGCGAGAAGTGTTGTTAGGTGTCTTCTGTGGTGAACCAGCGTCCGACTAGTATTTCACCACGTAAGCATCTTATGCAGTTACAGAAACAGTTTCCGGCTGTCCAATGGACACAACGATAGTTCTGTCCTGCCTCGAAATATTCAACCATGCACAAAGACACATGATTTGGTCTGCACTCTCCCTCTCTCTCTAGTGTGGTTTTTCTATCGCACGTGACATTACACTCCAACATAAATTCTTCTTCGTGTGGCGGGGAGCGGAGCTCTGCATTTCTGGTTGCTGTTCTTAAGTGAGTCTGCGTGGTTTAATTCTGTACCATCGTTGTTAGCGTGGGCATTTAATGCCTTTTAACTCTTCTAGAAAGACTAGCTCACCATGATCCTTTAATTTTGTAAGGTCTAGCATAGCTTTACCTGTCTTGGTTGGTTGGCTTCATTGTCACGGGACGACTTGTTGTGCCTATGCGGTGCACGAGGTCCAAGTTCTTCCAAAGATTTGGAACTCTACTTTTTGCTTGGCGAGCATTTATTTATATGGAGTCTTCTTTCGTTTGTCTTGTTTCTTGTTTTCTTTATTAATAATGCAAGCGATCCATCGGCGGTCTGATACCTACTCCCTAAATTAATTTGTTTATCTTCGTTTTAGTATTTGTTTATCTTCTTTTTAGTATGCGTATATCTCTTTCTTTCAAACTTCAACAAAAGGCGCATATCTTTTTTTGTGATTTGAATATCTGATTTTCCGAGATCCCAGCTGACAAATTCAAAGCTACAGAGGCCCCCTTATGCTAGCTCCCGAAAGCTTGATAAAAATAAATAAATAAAAAATGTTTTTGCTGTTTAAGTATGCTATGTGAACAGTAGTAGTATAGAATCACCTTTCCGTGCCTCTCTTTTCTGTGGTAGCTGAGTTCTAAAGTTGGCAGCTTTTACAATCCCCAATCGAGTTTAGTATGTTAATTGTCTTTTCTTTTCTTTTCTGTACGCGGCCAAATCGGTTTTCAGATTCTGCCTTTTGCTTTTTTATATCATTTTTTTGTGTAATCATTTGCTTCTTGGAATGATTGTTACCATTTTTTTTTTCTTTATCGTTCTGTTTGTGGCCCTGTTATGGCGCACATAATTTCTTCTCCTTTGGAGGGCCATTTCTCCGTGGACCTTACTTACCATTGTAGTGCTCTGTAAATTATGCAGGGAGCAGGAGGGAGGAGATTGATCGGCGTCAAGTGATTTTGCTTTGATTTTATTTTTCCTCTCACTTGAGGGGCTGGGAAGCATGAGTTATTCAACATGGATCACCTCTCTTTCATGCTCAAGCTCTGTAGTTCTGCCTTCAGGGGACACATCTATTCCAATGATATTTCAATGGATGAGATTCATTTTCTTCTCCCCATGTCCTCAAAGAGCTCTTTTATCTTCAGTTGACCTGTTGTTCCTGCTTGCCCTCCTCGGATTTGCGGCTCAGAAGCTGTACTCTAGATTCACATCCAGTGGACGCTCCATCTCTGACATCAACAAGCCCCTTATCGGAAATGGAAACAGCAGAGTTCTTCAGATCACGACTTCTATTTGGTTCAGGCTCTCTTTGATTGTATCGGTCTTGTTAGCTTTATGCTACATTGCTGTCTCCATTCTAGCATTCAGTCAAAGCAGTCGGTTGCCATATTGGAAGGTGCTTGATGGCGTCTTTTGGTTAGTTCAAGCAATAACTCATGCAGTGATTGCAATCTTGATCATTCATGAGAAGAGATTTCAAGCTACCACTCATCCACTATCTCTTCGAATTTATTGGGTTGCAAATTTCATCACCACTGGTTTGTTTATGCTATCAGGGATCATTCGTTTGGTGGCTCTGGATCACAACTTGATATTTGATGACATATTTTCTGTAGTAGCCTTCACTTTTTCAATTGTTCTTTTTGCTGTAGCCATTAGAGGATCGACTGGGATTACTGTAATCAGGGAATATGAAGCAGTAATGCATGATGACACCAAATTACATGAACCTCTTCTGGAAAAATCCAGTGTGACTGGTTTTGCTACCGCCTCTATAATATCCAAGTCCCTTTGGCTTTGGATGAATCCCCTTCTGCGCAAGGGTTACAAATCTCCACTCAAGATAGATGATGTGCCGACCCTTTCACTGGAGCATAGAGCTGAAAAAATGTCGCAGCTCTATGAATCCAAGTGGCCAAAACCACATGAAAAGTCAAACAACCCTGTTCGAACCACATTGTTGAGGTGCTTTTGGAAGGAAATTGCCTTCACTGCGTTCCTTGCAATCTTGCGGCTCTGTGTCATGTATGTTGGGCCAATGCTCATCCAAAGTTTCGTCGATTACACAGCTGGGAAAAGAACCTCTCCCTTTGAAGGATATTACCTTGTATTGACTCTTCTTGTCGCAAAATTTGTTGAGGTTCTGACTGTCCACCAATTTAACTTCAATTCTCAGAAACTTGGGATGCTCATTAGATGTTCTCTCATCACTTCTTTATACAAGAAAGGGCTCAGGTTATCTTGTTCTGCTCGTCAAGCTCATGGAGTTGGACAGATTGTGAATTACATGGCTGTTGATGCCCAGCAACTCTCTGATATGATGTTACAGCTGCACTCCATATGGTTAATGCCATTGCAGCTTGGTGTTGGCTTGGTGCTCCTATATAATGTTCTTGGTGCCTCAACAATCACGGCTTTTCTTGGAATTCTTGGCGTTATTTTGTTCGCTATTTTTGGAACCCGAAGGAATAATAGGTTCCAGAGAAATGTGATGGTAAATCGTGATTCAAGGATGAAGGCAACAAATGAGATGCTGAATTACATGCGTGTGATCAAGTTCCAAGCATGGGAAGAACACTTCAACAAGAGAATCCAAAACTTTCGCGAATCAGAATTTGGATGGATTTCCAAGTTTTTGTACTCAATCTCCGGTAACATAATTGTGATGTGGAGCGCACCATTGCTAGTGTCAACTCTTACATTTGGTACTGCACTGCTATTGGGAGTCCCACTTGATGCAGGGACAGTGTTCACAACGACATCTGTCTTTAAAATCTTGCAGGAGCCTATCAGGACATTCCCTCAATCTATGATATCACTTTCACAAGCGATGGTATCTCTTTCGAGATTGGATCGTTACATGATAAGCAAGGAATTGGTGGAAGAGTCAGTTGAAAGAGTGGATGGTTGTGATGACAGAATTGCTGTGCAGATTAAGGATGGGGTATTTAGCTGGGACGATGAAGCTGAAGATGATGTTTTGAAAAACATAAATTTGGAGGTCAAGAAAGGGGAGCTCACTGCTATTGTTGGGACTGTGGGATCTGGGAAATCTTCTCTCCTCGCCTCAATTCTCGGTGAGATGCACAAAATATCAGGAAAGGTACGGATTATGAAACATAACCTCAGGGGTTCATCCATTACTTTTTTCTTATATTTAGGTGTTCTGAATCAGCCTCATGCATCTCTCTCTCTCTCTGTTAGCTAGAGTTTTTTTCATCAACTATGAGACTTCTCAATATCCAGTATGTTTTTGGTTTGTTTGGTCCTTGTCAATCTCGTACAGTTGGAACGCATTCATGTATGACACTGAACTCATTTTTATTGAAGCTCAGAATTTGGCTGCTCAAAGTCATCAATGGGACTTCTCTTTTTCCATCCTGCTCAATTTGGGGCCATGTTATACCATAGTAATTGAAGGCTATCTTGGTCATCATTCTTATTATCTCTTCCCTGTGTTCTCTTTCAAAATTTTTTTGTTTTTTGATCACCTTTTGTTGGACTAAATTTCCCTCCTTGGTTTACACTGTTTAGTTGTTGCTTTTGCTGCTCATGCAATCCATTTAACACAACTTTCCTCATTTGGTTGCTAAATTGCAAATGATAAACTTGAAATATTTTACTGAGATATTTTACTTTTCCTTCAACAGGTCAGGGTTTGTGGAACAACTGCCTATGTTTCTCAAACATCATGGATTCAAAACAGCACCATTGAGGAGAACATATTATTTGGTTTGCCAATGAATAGGGAGAAATACAAGGAAGTTATCAGGGTTTGTTGCTTGGAGAAGGACATGGAAATGATGGAGTTTGGGGATCAGACTGAGATTGGAGAGCGTGGCATCAACCTCAGTGGTGGACAGAAGCAGCGGATACAACTTGCAAGGGCTGTTTATCAGGACTGTGATATATATCTTCTTGATGATGTTTTTAGTGCTGTTGATGCGCATACTGGGACTGATATATTTAAGGTGACACTAAAGTTAGTTGCTTTAAAGCTTAAACATGTAGTGGAAGTGAAATGATTTACTCTTCATGCCATTTTGATCATAGGTGCTTTAATTTGTTATGGAAATTCAGAGTCAGCTAGTAGAAAACACGAAAAATCACTTGTGTTAGAGAATTTAGATAATTGATGTCATCTCTATAATCTCCTGTAAAAAAGGCATGCAAATTTTTCTAGGTAAAAGTTACGTTTTCTAGTTAGTGAATCAGTATTTTTACGTGATGCATTCTGAGAAATGGATAGCGGTTCTGAATCATATCAATGCCTTCTGCAGGAATGTGTTAGAGGAGCACTGAAGGGAAAGACCATCTTACTTGTGACCCACCAAGTTGACTTCTTGCACAATGTGGATCTTATCTCGGTAAGCAGAAAAATCACTTTGTATCATTCTCACCCACGAAGATAAGAGTTTATGATCGATAATTTCTTTAGAAAATGGCATCTCTCAATACCAGGTTATGCGAGATGGACAGATAGTACAATCAGGAAAGTACAATGATCTCTTAGTGTCTGGATTGGATTTTGGAGCATTAGTTGCTGCCCATGATACTTCAATGGAGCTTGTAGAGGCCAGCTCTGAAATTTCTAGTGAAAACTCTCCCAGACCACCGAAGTCCCCTCGTGGTCCTTCCAAACTTGGGGAAGCCAATGGTGAAAACAAGCTTCTAGATCAACCAAAGTCAGATAAGGGAACTTCGAAGCTCATTGAAGAAGAGGAAAGAGCAACTGGTAATATAGGCCTGCACGTGTATAAACAATACTGCACCGAGGCTTTTGGATGGTGGGGTATAGTAGTGGCAATGCTATTGTCCCTAGTATGGCAAGCATCTCAAATGGCTGGGGATTATTGGTTGGCATATGAAACTGCAGAAGAGCGTGCTGCAATGTTCAAGCCTTCACTATTTATATCTGTCTACGGAATCATTGCAGCTGTATCAGTGGTGTTCTTAGCAATGAGATCCCTTTTTGTCACGCTTATGGGGCTTAAAACTGCCCAAAAGTTGTTTGGTGGTATCCTTCATAGTATCTTGCACGCACCCATGTCATTTTTTGACACCACACCTTCAGGAAGAATATTAAGTCGAGTAAGGATGCAAGACCCGATCATGATAATTTTTCCCAGTGTGTGCTTTCAACCATGAATGTATTCCTTCTTATATCTATAGCGGGTCTATTGGCTCAAGATGCTGAAATTGTCGCAATTTTTTTTATTTTGCTCATATTTTTCTCTTTCAGGCCTCATCAGATCAAACCAATGTAGATATCTTCCTTCCATTTATGTTAGCCCTTACAATTGCAATGTACATCTCAGTCCTCGGCATCATCGTAATTATATGTCAATATACTTGGCCAACCGTGTTCCTAGTAATTCCTCTTGGTTGGCTAAACTTCTGGTTTCGGGTAAGAGCTCACATTTTTATCTTGCTGGTAGCTTTTTCAGTTTGCAACCTCACACACTCACAAATGAAATCACACAACAGATATGTATGTGTTGCTTGTTTAAATATATCTCTATCAGCTTCAAAGCTTTCTGATGTGATTTTCATCCTAATTTCTAAATCTTCATTGTAATATGCGTTTATGACTATCTTGCCTCTTGGATTTGTGAGCAGATTTTTATCTCAAAATTGATATGGAATTTATATACTGACGATTTATCTTTCTTGGTTGCAGGGGTATTTTCTTGCAACATCTCGAGAATTAACTCGACTCGACTCAATTACTAAAGCTCCTGTTATCCATCACTTTTCAGAAAGTATTTCTGGAGTTATGACAATCCGGTCTTTCAGAAAACAGGATAGTTTCTGTCAGGAAAATGTTAACAGAGTGAATGCCAATTTGCGCATGGACTTTCACAACAATGGATCGAATGAGTGGTTGGGTTTGCGATTGGAAATGATTGGGAGTTTCATTCTGTGCGCTTCAGCTATGTTCTTGATTCTATTACCAAGCAGTATTGTTAAGCCAGGTAATTGCACGTTTACATGTTACTGTCATGAGGCAACATCTCTCAAGGATTTGATTAATAAAAGAAATGATATAATTTATGTTCATCTATATACAAGATTTCTGGACCAAGTGATTCAAAGTGTTCTTGGCAAAAGAGTCTCATTCTTCCTTCAATGCAAAGGCATCTGCATATTATGTTTCTTTGGTTCTATTTAACTCGTATGCTATCATGTTACTTGTGTTCCTGTTTACATATGATGAGGCTTAAAGTTTTTATATTAAAATCATGGATTAAAGCATCCAAAGCATCAGTTCTTCTGATATCATCTCTGGAGTATCGAACTGCAGATACTCAAATTTCTTAAAGCCATCAGAATTTTAAATGTTTGTATTCCAGAAAACTAACCAAATTCTGCATGATGCAGAGAATGTTGGTTTATCTCTCTCCTATGGGCTATCCCTCAATTCTGTGCTGTTCTGGAGCATATATTTTAGTTGCTTTGTGGAAAATAGAATGGTCTCTGTTGAGAGGATCAAACAATTCACAAATATTGCATCAGAGGCAGCATGGAAGATAAAGGATAGGGTTCTTCCTCCAAACTGGCCTGCCCATGGCAATGTTGATCTAAAGGACTTGCAGGTAAAATGTTTTACAATAGATCTTTATAAAGAAATCAGTTTATGTTTTCATTTTTTCTAGAGGTGCAATTCACACCCTATCCTAATAGCTCATTTAGGCTGAGGAAGTGAAAAGCAAATGAAATTGCCTGGTATGAGGACGAGCAAAGCACAATATGCGCACATCGATAGCACTTAGTTGTATATGTGAACTTGGAATCTTTGCTCATATATACACGTTTTATCTGTTCTACTTTTTCGTGAACAGGTAAGATATCGTCCAAACACTCCTCTGGTTCTCAAGGGCATTACTCTCAGCATTCAAGGGGGAGAGAAGATTGGTGTTGTTGGACGTACAGGGAGTGGAAAGTCAACTTTGATCCAAGTCTTCTTCAGGCTGGTGGAACCAACAGGAGGAAAAATAATTATTGATGGCATTGACATCTGTATGTTAGGACTCCATGATCTCAGGTCTCGTTTCGGCATAATTCCTCAAGAACCTGTCCTCTTTGAAGGAACAGTGAGAAGCAACGTGGATCCCGTTGGACAGCATACAGATGAGGATATATGGAGGGTAATCATGCGGTTCCCATTTCTTGATTCACTCCACTTAATTATTGGTGTTATTTTTTTTCAGAGTTTGCAAGCTGAAAAGTTTGATGTTTTTGTAGAGTCTCGAACGCTGTCAACTCAAAGATGCTGTGGCTTCAAAACCTGAAAAACTTGATTCTCCTGGTAAAATTTGACTGTCATGTGTTTCACAGTTTTCACTTTTCCAAATTTCTCAAGCTGAACATATTACCGGAACAAAAATTTATGGAACCTTTTGACTCCATAGTGATTGACAACGGAGACAACTGGAGCGTGGGGCAAAGGCAGCTTCTTTGTTTGGGGAGAGTTATGCTAAAGCACAGTCGCCTGTTGTTCATGGATGAAGCAACTGCTTCAGTTGATTCACAAACTGATGCTGCGATTCAAAAGATTATCAGAGAGGAATTTGCTGATTGTACGATTATCAGCATTGCTCACAGAATACCTACAGTCATGGACTGTGACAGGGTTTTAGTTGTCGATGCAGGTATGCTCTTCTTTCTACTATCATCGTCTTCATATTATACTTACCTCCAGGAAAGAGTCTTTGAAATCTCGCACAACAGTGGATTGGTCAGTTTATATCACACAAAAGGCATAGTTCATTTATAATAACAATTCTTGTACTCGCAAACTGAGAGTTCTGATTCTCCGAATACATGCTGCATTCAAGACAATAGGCTGGATATTCTGACTGGCTTTGTTTCTTGTTTGTAACAGGGCGGGCAAAAGAATTTGATAAACCATCACGGTTGCTTGAGAGGCCATCGCTGTTTGGGGCATTGGTTCAGGAGTATGCCACTCGCTCAGCTGGATTGTAAGCAAACAGTCTGCTTTGATCACTAGCGTCATCCTGTTGTTAATCTTGGTAAGAATCTCCGGAGGAGCATAACTTTGACCAAAAAGGAGAGAACACAATTTGCAATGTTGCGAGAAACTTTATGCTAATTATTCCAAAGAATTCGGTAGCCGAATTATGCAAAATGTCTTCCTTGGCTGTATTAGCATAGCTACGTAAGCTTCTCTTTCATTTTGGTAGAGGATGACTTGATAGGGAACAATTGTTTAAAACGCTTTGGATGAGCAAGAAATTATTCTAGCCTTATGTCTTTCGATATCCCTTCTTGTATTATGTTTGGATGAATTTGCTGAACTGAACTAAGAATAACTTAAATATGAACAAAGAAATCCTGAGTTATCCATGAAGGAGCATGACCTGTTTTCATGGGGTGGCCATAGTATATACCAAAGGCATCTCCATGCATAACTCATAAAATGATTAACAAAAACAACTAAAAAGAGGACGGTGTTTTGTATATGGGACGCGGTGCTATCTTTTCCTAAACAAAAATAAATTGCAAATATGTTCTCTTTTTTTGTTTTTAATTTTAGATTAACGTAAGTGTCCTGATCAGTTTGCGCGTATTTCGACTAATCCCACAGCTCTAAAGTTAATAATCAACCATGCAAGTCTCTAGTGACCCTGAGATTTGCGAGACTCGAACTGGTGACCTCTGGAGAGCAAACCCAAGATCTCACCAGTTGATCTACATTCTTCAAAATTAATATGTTCTCTTTTTAATCTTCGACATTGTACGCCTACAATGAATGGCCCCTAAAAGAAAAAATATTATAACTTCTTGATTGATTATATTCTACTTTAAAATTGATTATAATTTCTCAACTTGCCTAAAATAAACATGATTCCTTGTGTTTTGAAATAGTATATGCAAATCAAATAATTCATGTGCAAATCATTATCCATTTACTATTATTCTTCAAGATACAAAACATTGTTCGTGTGACATTTATGTAATTTTCGTTGCTTTGAATGACCATATGGGTCTTTTAATTAGTTATGTGTTATTCCAATTCTTGAAATTCATTCTCGACTCCTTTTAGTCCATAATATCATTTCTTGAGAGAGAAGGGAGGGCGTGGTGATAAAGGGAAGGGGAAGAAACACGCCAGCCACTCCATTTTCAATGATGTAACAGTTGAAAATGGTGTCAAAATGATAGGCCACGGTGTTCTCAACGAGATTGTAGGCCAAATCCCAAATATTTGGGATAAGATGAAGAAGCCGTTGCATGAAAAAAGGAGCATGCAACGTGGAAACATGAGGAAGCAATTACATGTTACATGCAACGTGGGAAAGGGTCGTGGCAGTTGAGCATTATATAGCAGAAGTGGAATGAGTCCTCTACAACGGAGAGTTCATGTGTTATTTTCTTATGTTAAGATGTATTTT
>Ga0325402_1004171_pt1 | contig 13286 bp, 15 predicted proteins | sample PopdelMetagenome_22_FD_207212 | JGI IMG/M metagenome (GOLD analysis project Ga0325402, IMG submission 207212) | Populus deltoides microbial communities from Bellville, Georgia, United States - Xylem-PdKOR-R3 | ecosystem: Host-associated > Plants > Phyllosphere > Stem > Wood/Secondary xylem... | reverse complement strand
GTTTATGTTGTACAAGTTCTTTAGCAGTGGATTTAATTAGGTACAAGATTTTTAATTAGTGCGAGCATCCTAATTCTCACAATTCTTTTTCTGAATTTTATAATTTGAAGGTCCTCTATGCACTTTTTAACCTCTGCAAGATAAATAAGAGGAGGCAGGAACAAGCTGCTGAAAATGGAATCATTCCACACTTGATGAATTTTATTATGTCAGATTCTCCTTTAAAACCTCATGCATTACCTCTACTGTGTGACATGGCTCATGCATCACGTAATTCAAGAGAGCAATTGAGGGCTCATGGTGGATTGGATGTGTACTTGAGCCTGCTGGATGATACGGTTTGGTCAGTGACAGCATTGGACTCTATTGCTGTTTGCTTGGCTCATGACAATGACAACCGTAAAGTGGAACAAGCATTGCTGAAAAAGGACGCAGTTCAGAAATTAGTGAAGTTTTTCCAATGCTGCCCGGAACAACAATTTGTGCACATATTGGAGCCATTCTTGAAAATTATAACGTATGAATTTTCATTCTTTCTATTCATTTCTTAATTAACAATTTAGGCTGTACTCTTAAGTTTAACTCACAAATGTTAACCTATTGATCTATTAAATTGTGAAAAATGAACTACGAATGAAAAACTGGAATGCTGCAGATCCTTTGGGATGTGTACTGCTCAAATCATCAGCATTTTGGCAGAATTTCATTTGTATTTATTGAATGCAGGAAATCATCTCGGATAAATACGACGTTAGCTGTTAATGGCTTGACACCTCTGCTCATTGGGAAACTAGATCATCAGGATGCCATTGCTCGTCTTAATCTGCTTAAACTAATAAAGGTGAAATTTTTCAACCTCTCACCATCCCCTCTCTCTTACGTCTTTGTAAATATTTGTTCGCTTGTGAGTCATACTGTGCTTGATGAGATGGATGGAGTCAATTTACCCAAAGCCCAGAAAAGAAGATCATCATTTGGTTATGGTTCCAATAAGTGGGTTCTTTGATAGAAGGATTAGAGGTAGCCCTACGCGTGTTTTTCATATTTTAGTGGCAACCATCAAGATTTGAACATCACACTTGTGGTTGCAAGCACTGGACTTTTACCACTGCACAAAAGAATAACCTCTAACATGTAGATCAATGTTGCTTGAATTGTTGATTTTGCTGTTGCTATGGCTCTTCTCTTGCTAGGTAGACACATTGTTTATCTCACTTAGATTTGTTTAAGAAGTGCTTGTTAATGTATACCAAGGGCTGGCTCCCTTCCAGTTTATAAACCCTCCATTTTCCACAGGTATTCTTTTGGATTACTAACACGTTGTTGGTAGAAATCCAATGATTAGCACAATGATGGTCAAAACACCTCGTTTTAAATCATCTTTGTCTCTCCTCTCTCACCATGTTTGATATTTATGCTTTTCTTCCCATCTCTGTCACTTGAGTAGGTGTTTTGATTGTAATTTTTATAGGAAATCCCAATTAAAAGTGTGATATAAAAATTTATGGCTAGCGATAATGATGCATGAGGTATTTTATTGAAGAGCCTATAGCCTACCCTTTTTTCATGAAACTTCTCTTTTCTATTGGCTCCTCACTTCATTCATTCTATCATCTGTTTTTGTGCTAAAAGCTGCATCTGAAAGCAGGTGCTTGCTTGTTTGATCATATTAATTGCTCACTGAAATTTGTTGTGTCAGTCTGTGTATGAGCACCACCCCCGTCCAAAGCAGTTGATCGTGGAGAATGATTTGCCCCAAAAACTCCAGAACTTGATCGAGGAACGTAGGGATGGGCAAAGCTCCGGAGGCCAAGTGCTAGTTAAACAAATGGCTACTTCGCTACTTAAAGCACTTCATATAAATACCGTTCTGTAAATTCGTGTCTCATAGCTTCTTCTCCTCCACATGTACATGGTTTTTTAGGAATTTATTTTTGTTAGGGTTTTCTTCCCCTTGAAATATGGTTTGCTTGTGTATATTTCTTTGCATCGAGTCTTGCTCCGTTTGTTTTTGCAGTTGAATCCGTGTTTTGCATTAACCACGTGTTAATCCTGTTTGGTTACCAGTGCTTATCATGTGATTTTGTATGGGTTAACCGAAAATATTTTTAGATCTCAGTAAAAAAAAAAAAAAAAAAGAGTTGCAATTTATAGCTGTCATTTCACCTCTCATTATTGTTCTTCATCGTATTCTGGAGAAAAATATAGTGAAGGCTCTTTCTTGAATAATAGCTTCGGGTCCTCCCTCGACTTGCTTTTATGATTTTCACTCCAGGGTCGGGCTGCTATAAGTGAGTGCTGCTGCTTTTAATTCCGAACCTGTTATAAGTTGCAACAAATAATTTAAGTTTGAATTAATTAATTAAAATATAATAATTAATTGTAAGAAAAAAAACAAAACATATAAAAATAAATTAGGTTTTAAAAAAATAAAACGCTCAGTTACAATAAAACACAAGTTGAGTCGATTGACTGAATTTTAAATTTTAAAAATTTCTACCCACCATGATATTTATTTATTAGGTTTTTTTTTTTTTTAAATTTATTTTAATCCATATTATAGATAGCAACCATCAGCATCTCGACATTTCCTAATAGAGTGAGATATGTCGAGCTCGGATGCTACTCAAGCATTCAGTTGTGAATTGAATGAGCGTATATTATGTGATCTTGAACCAGTGAAAACCCTCTGCCTTTTTTTTGACACCACTCTTTGCTTTAGCAGGAGGTGAGTGTTCGGCTGTACAAATATGGGATAAAATCCCACGCTCAAAATGGATTATTTAGGTAACTTTTAATTAGTAATCTTTTCCATAAAATTTAATAAAAGACCAAAGAATTTTCTTTAAATTTCTCTACAACTTAAGAGTTTGGAAGCCTTAGTGCGTCACTTACTTGAAGAATCAAATTTCACCTGCATCGTGTACCAATACCCCTAACATCTAGCTGAAGAACTATACCCAGAAACATATGCAAGTTGCCTAAAGCCTAATCTAGAATACACCAGTAGCTTTCACAGGCAAAGCCACGGGAACTAAGCATGAGGTCCAAAGTGATAGAGTTATCCAATTGTGATGTAGTGCAGCAGGATCCAAAAGAATCCAAATCTTAATTTCCAGTCCATCGGGGAGTAAATAACTTAACTGAACTTAATCCCAACAAACATTTGTTTCATCGACAACCTAAAACATCTGTTCCCCCATCTCAATTAGCCAACTGGACAAAATTGAAGAAAACTAGAACAGAAACCTGTCGTAGGCTGAGACAATTCTTTGTTCGTGTACATCCCTTGTAACTGTCAAGCAAGGCATTTCCAAGTGTACAGTCAGGCGGTAGCCCTCCTCAGAGTGGATTCCTCGTATTTGGGATCTCACCTTTTTTGAGGATGGAGAGAGCATATTCAGCAGTGTCAAAAAGGTCTTCAATGTTATGTACTGATGTCTCCTCAGATCCCAGCATAAAGATCGCACGAACTTCAGCCTTCTTCGCCAGTCTTTCTGCTAAATTAAGAGGCAAACTTGGCGAGTTAAGACTTCGCAGTATCTGACGATAAAGAGATATAACACGTCCTCTGTTCCTTGCCAAATCCTCTGCTGTCGCCCATATCAAACCTTTTGCCATCCGCTCAGTTCTTCAGTTATCAAGCTAAGAAACAAAGTAACCCCACTTAGTTATGTCATACTGTAATAAGAATAAAAACTAGATTAACTATGACATTGAACTACAGCGCTACCCCCTTTCATTGCTTTAGACAACCACTCGTCTTTAAAACTAGAAATTGTCAGCTTGATTTTACTAAGAAAATTAAATCTTTGATCATTTTTTGTTTAAAGCTCATGGTAAGGTAAAGTCCCAACAAAGCAGGTACTCGAAAGAAAGGAAAAGAAGCCAATCCACGCACTGATCAAGCAAAAAGAGAGCATCCTCACTCAATGATCATACACTACAAAATAAAAAATAAAAAATATTGCAGTAAACTGCAATAGTTCCATCCTTTTCGATGCTACAGCCGAGAACCCATCTCTACAAACTAAAATTTAGATCGCAACAAATCATCAAACAATTCCATCTTGGCTCATTTTATTGTTTAGAAGTAACCCAGCTTCACATGCCGAACTCCACCATAAGACACCTTACGAGAAGGAAAACTAAGCAAGTAAAAGCACACAAACCCCAAGAAAAAGCCTAAAACATAAGATTAACACAAAGAAGAAGGAGAAACGAATAAAGGAAATCACATATGCGCGCGCGCGTCATTGTTGATAAGAGAAACAAAGGAGTAGCCCGGCCCTTGACAGACCGAAGTGAAAATCCCATATGTTAAACAAGAGACGGATTTCTCAATTTTTAGACAGTAACTTTCTTTCTGGGTTTACCGATCGATCTAGGTTATTATTATTATTCCCAAAAAAAAAGTTTCGATCTTGAATTAGTTAAGGTCGGCCAAAGAAATAAATAGAATAAAAGAGAGAATTTTATTTCTTCTTGAAGAGAGAGACTTACAGCGAGGAAGCGAGAAAAAGCAGAAGAGGAGGGGGAGGAATCTCTGAGCTTTGAGCTTGTGCGTGAGAGAGAGAGAGACGGCGACCTCTGGATAAAAGTGAGGGCGTGTGTCCGTGTTTTATTTTTTTTATTTTTATTAAAAGTGATTTTTGTATGGGGCCATGGAACTGGACTTCTCTCTAGCCTGGAACCTCTGTGATTTCCTTTCCCTCGACAAAAGCACCATCTTCTTGATTTATGAAACCAAAAAAATCTAATGAAATTTAATCATAAAGTATCTCATGTATCATTATCGCGAAAGGGGACGGTAAGGGGTTGCAAAATTCCACCCACCTTCATTAGTTTAAGCATCCTGATGGTCCAGACTCACAATGAGCAGAGGTGTCAAGCCATTAACAGCTAACGTCGTATTTATCCGAGATGATTTCCTGCCTTCAATAAATACAAATGAAATGCGGATGATTTGAGCAGCACGCATCCCAAAGGATCTGCAGCATTCCAGTTTTTCACAATTTAATAGATGAACAAGTTAACATTTGTGAGTTAAGCTCAAGAGCACAGCCTAGATTGTTAATTAAGAAATGAAAATGAACACGTTATAATTTTCAAGAGCGGCTCCAATATGTGCGCAAATTGTTGTTCTGGGCAACATTGGAAAAACTTAACTAATCTCTGAACTGCATCCTTTTTTAGCAATGCTTGTTCCACTTTGCGGTTGTCATTGTCATGAACCAAGCAAACAGCAATAGAGTCCAATGCTGTCACTGACCAAACCGTATGATCGAGCAGGCTCATGTATACATCCAATCCACCATGAGCCCTCAATTGCTCTCTTGAATTACGTGATGCATGAGCCATGTGATACAGTAGAGGTAATGCATGTGGTTTTAAAGGAGAATCAGACATTATAGGATTCATCGAGTGTGGAATGATTCCATTTTCAGCAGCCTGTTCCTGTCTCCACTTATTTGTCTTGCAGAGGTTAAAAACTGCATTGAGGATCTTCAAGTTATAAAATTAAGAAAAAAAATCATGAGAACTAATATGTTCGCGCTGATTAAATCCACTAATTAAAAAACTTGTACCTTATTAAATCCACTGGTAAAGAGCTTGTACAACATAAACAATCCAGACCGATTTATCAATGAAACTTAGATAACAAGTGATGAAAATGATCTAAGCAAATTTTGACACAAATTTAAGTTTAGATTTCACATGTACGCACCCACACGGTTCCCAAGTTTAAGATACAGGCAAGATTTTTGATAAGTGATACTTTTGGTTACCATAGAGTGAAAGCTTTCATTCAGTGCACCTGCCAGTTCCTTTCTTCGTAGAGAAAGACAAGAACTTGCAACATGATAGTTTTAGCAATCATAGAATGAAAGTTTCGTTGTGATGCAACCTACTACAAGCTTTGGAAATGGGCTCTCTAACACTCAATCTCTAGTTGACTACACACACAAAAGAATGGCAATGTCAGGAACAGGGTTTAGAAAAGAGATGATCCAAGAACCTAGAGAATTTCTTGCCAGTAATTTAGTGAAAGACAATACACCATCACGAGAAGAAGACTACTATCAAAATGTCAACAAGTGCGGTAGTAAAATAGAAGTACAAACAAAACTAAAATGGAACGGCAAATCAAAAGGATACAGTAAAGAGCAGCTTGTAGCATAGTCACTAACTGCTTAGATTATAGCAAGAAAGTTTGGAAGGCCAACCTCACTATGAATTTGATCTACAAGAGGCCCATCTTTGAGTTCAAGATTTGGGATCAGGTAGTTAATTGCGTCTGCGCGCTGAAGATTCTCTAAGCAGTTCGGGTCAGTTGACAGGTTATTGATACACTCAAGTATCTGGATATAAAAAAAGAGCAGCAAAGTGAGACACATAAGAAAATCACTCCAACAAGTTTAAGCTCGAAGCTGGTAGAGCACTCTCTTATGCACCTTCAAAAGAATAGGGGGCTCAATTCTGTTGAACATCTGAAAAAGACGACTAAGCAAGCTTTGGCTACACATATAGGATTTTACAGTTGTATCAGCTTGAGAAAACTCCAGCAGAAGGTCTGACACTTTCTCCAGGTATTCCCTTGCAACCTCTGCATTCATAGTTGATAGCATCTGGGAAAGTAGCCCAGATGATGTTGCACTCCCAGGTCTAGCATTTAGAACACCCGAACCGGACAGTACACCAGATGCTGTTTGAGATGCAATACCGTATGTGGAGGCAGCACCTTCATTAGGTGCAAGAGATCCAACTGATCCAACCTCCTTTCTCATTGTCTTCTGTGAAATTCTAGGAATGGAGTCTAGATTTCCATACTCTCTTCCACGCCCAGATACCTCTGCAACCATAAGGAGAGAAGTTACTAATATAAGTGTTCCTCATTGGAAATTCATATAGTGGCGGCTCCATAATAATATTGCTGGGAAATCAAATTCTTCTGCAAGCGAAACGGGAAGAGAAATCATATGTCTATGGAATAGCACTCGTATCGGGGGTCATGACCATTGAGAGTTCTTTTTCGGGGAGTCTCATTGGGGTTTGTATTACCAAAATTGAAAATATCGTCCATTTTTCACTGGAGAGATCGTTGGTGGTTAACAAGTATAAGAACAAAATGAATCAACATTCAAATGAAACTCGGTTTCAATTGAGAAGCATTATTGGGATGAGCATCCACAATGGAGTACTGGCTGAGGGATACTGGGGAAAAGAATTTCACAAGCAAGAAAAAAAAGGTTCATAAATTACTAAAGAAAAAATTAGTTCATCAACATACAATCCATCTAGTGTATAAATTCAATAAGAGAGCATCTTAATCACAATCTTATCAAACGAGTTAAGCTAATCTAGCATTCTTCTTGTCACACAAAACCACCCACAATTTAAACAACGCCAAGCTTTAGTGTACAAGCTCATCACAAAGATGGGAAACCACACAACACGAACACCATCCACGGGCAAATAACACCAATCACTGCATGTCTTATATCAGATCACCGATGTTCATAGGCATTTCGTCAATCTGGGTGCTGTAATACTGTTCAATATCTCTTAAAATCCTGATATCATCACTTTTGACGAAGTTAATAGCAACACCCTGCAAACCAACAAAACACATTTAATTGACATTAAACAATCAGCTAGCAAAGGGTAGTCATCAAAAGGCAATACTAGCAGCAGGGATGAGCATCCACAATGTAGAATCTCTTCAAACGAAAATCAAAGGGTGTTTAGACCTAGGAAACAATAATTCAGTGAAGTCTTTTCTTTGTAGAGAGTTCAGTTCATGTTATAAGGATGCATCTCATAGCAGAAGTTTATAAACCAAACATATACCTTCCGTCCAAAACGACCAGAACGACCGATTCGATGAATGTAAAGCTCTCGATTGTTTGGAAGGTCATAGTTAATCACCAGAGAAACCTGAAGAGATAAATGCAGACAGTATGAATAAGATAAAACCAAACAGCAGTTTGCCCTTTCTGAATACAAATAAAAAAAAAACAATCTACAAATGAATGCAAGACTGACCAAAAAGAACGAAAAAAAAAACAACCCCAAATTAATCAGATTATGAAAAAGCAAGCTCACCGATGTTGCATTAACTAGTTAACAAGAGATTTTTTAAGAATTCCCTATTATTACACAGCATTAAGATGATGCTAAAATGAATATCATTATTTCAGTGGCCAATGCAAGTGTGAAAACACATTTTACTTGCACAGTAACAACAGAGCCAATGAAATGGTATAGCAATAAAAGAAGAAAATAAAGGAACAGCACAATTTGGTCTTTCCAACCTCAGTCAAACCATCAACCTCTAAATTGGGCAATATGAGATGATAAAGGCATTAAACTCCCATCTTAACATCAATTCTTTTCATTTCAGGAAAGGAAAGCATCATGTACATGAAATAACTGCACCCAATGAAGACACTATAGATGAAGAGGAAGACAGGGAACTTGCCTGTTGAACATCAAGCCCCCGAGCCCAAACATCAGTTGTGATCAGTACACGAGTTTCACCAGACCGGAAATTAGACATAATTGCATCTCTCTCCTTTTGAGGCATGTCGCCATGCATTGATGAGACAGTGAAGTTAAATTCAACCATCTTGGCAGTTAGCCAATCAACCTGTCCCAAAAGGTAAAAAATTATTAAGATTACTTTTCAACAAAAAAAATAAAAAAAATAAAAACATCATCTAAAAGCAGGCACAAAAATTGAAAACAAGGGAACAGCCAACCCATAACACAGTAAACATCCATTACTAAACTAGATGACTTTTCCTTCACTAATTTAAATAGCATGAAAACATAGTTTCCCTCAATTTCTGTGCCTTGATACAAAATCACACATCAAATCCCAGTTTCCTTACATGGAGCAGAAAATAGGTATTGGAACTATGAAGAACATCCTTTTTTCATTCTGCTTCAAGAGATGTAGTGAATAACTTTGACATTGAAATGATGGTTTCTGTAAATAAGTTTGCATCTCACATTCTTAAGCAACTGGTTTTGTCCTAACACCTTCCGTACAGACAACATGCATATCACCAGCCAAATAATAGAACAGTCCATGTATCATTCAATGATGTGCAATCAAATGACAGTCCAATTGCTTTGTTTGATGCTAGTATAGAATATCTAAAATCAGCATTTTCATCGCCTTGACTTTTTCCAAATCACACATCAAATCCCAGTTTCCTTACATGGAGCAGAAAATAGGTATTGGAACTATGAAGAACATCCTTTTTTCATTCTGCTTCAAGAGATGTAGTGAATAACTTTGACATTGAAATGATGGTTTCTGTAAATAAGTTTGCATCTCACATTCTTAAGCAACTGGTTTTGTCCTAACACCTTCCGTACAGACAACATGCATATCACCAGCCAAATAATAGAACAGTCCATGTATCATTCAATGATGTGCAATCAAATGACAGTCCAATTGCTTTGTTTGATGCTAGTATAGAATATCTAAAATCAGCATTTTCATCGCCTTGACTTTTTCCATGATCAACTACTTTCTATTTCAAGATGATAACACCCAAGAAGGGAATTCTTCATAAGATACTGCTATCAAAAAGGAAATTATATAAGATAAAGCTTTACCTTTCGCTTTGTATTGCAGAAAATAACAGCTTGAGTGATGGTAAGAGTATCATAAAGGTCAGTCAGAGTCTCAAATTTCCATTCTTCTTTTTCCACGGCAACAAAAAATTGCTTGATGCCCTATCACCACAGAAACACAACAAAAGGAGAAGTTCTCATCAAATACCAGCTTTGCATCCATTGCAAGTTTATATAAAGCTCACATAATTGCTTACCTCCAGAGTCAACTCATCACGTTTCACAAGAATCTTTACAGGATCTGTCATGAACTTGCTAGTAATCTCCAAAATTTCATTAGGAAGAGTAGCAGAAATCAAGACAACCTGCAATAGTAATCACAAATTAGAGCAGGGCTCATAACCAATAGGTATAAGCTTGCCTATTATGCAAGAATGCACAATTAAACATAACATCAGCACAAGATTACACTGACACCAGCATGACAAAAGTTGCTTGCAGTAACTAGTAACTAATGCCCCTTCACCAATGAAAATGTTATGATCATCCCATATAGATGTACAAAATTTAATGTTTACATACAAAACACCAGGGAGAAAGATGTGAGCAGAGTTAAATGAGGATAGGCTACTGACTACTAAACTAGTTTAATAAAATTCTTTTCCTCGTTTTCTTTGATAAGTTGGAGGGGTGGAGAAAGCGAGCCAAAACAAAATACCTTGACAGAAAAAAAATTGATGGGACCAGTAGTTAGCTAACATAAAAAAATCAATATATTACAGAAATATGGAGAGAGCACACACCTGAAGCTCGGGTGGGAGATATCTGTACACGTCATAGATTTGATCCTTGAACCCTCTGCTCAACATCTCATCAGATTCATCCTGCAGACAAATATTAGAACAAAATTCAGCCAGTAATCCCTCAAGGCACGGATTACCATGCTATACCTTTAAGGACTGCACAAACAAATGCAAAGCAAATTGACATTTAAGGGATGAAATCATCAAACTCACAAGAACTAGCACTCTGATGGCTCTTGTGCGTAATGACCTCCTCTTGATCATGTCACAGACTCTGCCAGGAGTCCCAGAAACTACATGAACTCCATGTTCTAGTTTTCGAATATCCTCGCCCACACTTTTTCCTCCAATGCATGCATGTACTTGTATATTAATGTTTTCACCAATTACAGTTATCACTCTCTCTGTCTGCTCTGCCAGTTCCCTTGTAGGTGACAATATCAATGCCTGGACCCTGTAAAATCAAGCCAACACAAGCATGGCAGAGACATAAACTGCAATGTCAACCTGAATTAAACCAACCTCAAAAAGAAGAACCAGTAGTCCTTTAATTACTTGCAACAACTACAATAAGAATAAAGTTTCATGTTTTCAACTTGAACAATCTTGGAGGTTGTTTTGTTTCAAGCTTAATTGCCATCAGAACAATACCAAAAACAACTTAACCATGAAAAAATTAAAAACCTTAGCTAAAATCATTGAAAAACTTCAGCACACATGAACCTAACAAAAAAAAAAACATAACAAGAGAAGGGACAAATAAAATAATGGATTTTGCAGAATAAGGGTTCACTTGGAAACAGCAGAGCATAAACAATAACACCAAACAACCAACTTCAAATAGAACAAACAAAACCTTATCCATAAAAACAATGACATTTAACATTAGAAATAATTCGTCAAACATGACTACAGAAAAAACCCATATTAGAGAGAGAGAAAAAACACCACTAATTTCTACAATCATTGAAAAACTTCAGCACACATGACCCTAACAAAAAAACATAACAAGAAAAAGGGACAAATCAAATCTTGGATTTTGCAGAATTAGGGTTCACTTGGGAACAGCATAGCATAAACAATAACATCGAACAACCAACTTAGAGGAGAACAAACAAAAACCCTATCCATAAAAACAATGACATTTAACATTAAAAATAATTCGTCAAACATGACTACAGAAAAAACCCATATTAGAGAGGAAAAAAAACCCCACTAATTTCTACAGTCAGGAAAAGCAAAACCTTAGCTATCTAAAATTATATCCGTTAATGCTATTCAAAATTTATCACATTAAAAATAGGGTTTGCCTAATGAAACATAATCTCTGACCTAATCACCCAACAATAACATAACCTTGTTAAAAAACTTTAGGATCACAAAAACTAGGTTTCGGTGAAATCTCTGATTTTACTACACATGAAAAACGAATTCCACAATAAAAAACAACCGGGGAATTCAAAATTTGGTGAAAACACCAATCTTAGCAGTCTACAAATATGTCCTTTAAAATCAGGGTTTCTGTAATAAAACGCAATTTCAAGTCCCATTGCACGTCTAAGAGAAATCAAGTATATCTACAATTAGTGTTAACAACAACCCTAATTATCTAGGAAAACAAATTAGGGCTCATCTAATCAAACACAAGTTCTAACATAATTACACAAAATAACAAAACCCATATCACAAAATCTCCAATAATCAAAGGTTTAAAAAAAAAAACACAAAAGGACAAAATCTTACTCTCTGCTAGCAGTATCAACGAGCTGACAAACAGTAAGAGCAATCATAGAAGTCTTTCCAGTACCAGATTGAGCTTGCGCTATAACATCACGGCCTTTAATTATCGGCATTAAAGCTCTTTGTTGTATTGCTGATGGCTTTTCAAATCCATAATTATAAATCCCTCTCAATAAATCTTCTTTTAATCCCATCTCATCGAAACTTGCCACAGGTTCTACTCCCTCCGTCGTTTCAAACACCAGCTTTTCATCCTCCGCCGCCGCCCTCCGCGCGCTGCGCCCCGCTGGTACTACGCTTGTTGCCATCGCCGCTGATTTCAGAGAGAGGAGAGGAGAAGAGAAGAGAGGTTTTGGGCTAAAGAGAGTTGCGATTTATGAGGACTATTAATACGGTGTTTTATGTTTTATGTGTATGTAGGGGAGAGAGTTCGAAACTTGTTCAATGACAGAAATGGGCTTAGCCCATCAAGTTTATTTCGTGTGGGCTGGATTATATATTTCTTTTACAATACGTGTGTAACCGTAATTAAATTCAATTACATATATTATTATTATTTAAATTCAGTTAATAATTTTTATAATTTTTATATTGAAAATAAAATAATAAACCATATAATTAAACTATATTTAAATAAATTTAGAATTAATTTGAATTAATAACTATTTTGCTCTCAATTTAAATATCAGTTTTATTACATAAATAATTTATTTTTGTTATAAAGAACCTTATATTTATTTAAAATGACATAAAATATAAGTATGTTAAAGAATATATAAACAAACATATCTCATATTAATTAATTATTTATATATATATTTTAAGAAAAATTAAAAAATATATATTTGTTAAAAAAATCTTTCAATCAAATGTTTTTCATTGGAATGTTGAGAAAAAAATTCTAGAAATTTTACAAGACCTATAACTTTTGTAATCATTGATCACCAAGGACCAATATGTAAATCTAATACAACCATTAGGAGCATAGATGAATGATTTTTAACTCTAGGGATTAAATTATCACTTTTCAAACTCAAGGGATCAAAGTGATATTTGTTCATAGTTTTCAATTCTCACTAGCAACTTCGTGCGTGTTGTGTGCTATGCTGCCATAGTCAAGACTCAAAAGTCAAAACCATTTCTTCTCTCCTATAT
>Ga0325402_1004167_pt1 | contig 13293 bp, 11 predicted proteins | sample PopdelMetagenome_22_FD_207212 | JGI IMG/M metagenome (GOLD analysis project Ga0325402, IMG submission 207212) | Populus deltoides microbial communities from Bellville, Georgia, United States - Xylem-PdKOR-R3 | ecosystem: Host-associated > Plants > Phyllosphere > Stem > Wood/Secondary xylem... | reverse complement strand
ACCTATTGGGGGAATCGAACACCAAATTGATTTTATATCTAGAGCATGTATACCTAATCGGCCAGCCTATCAAAGTAACCCTGAGAAGACAAAGGAACTTCAAAGGCAAGTGAAAGAATTGATGACAAAAAGGTACATAAAAAAAACATGAGTCCATGTGCAGTTTTAGTGTTGTTGGTACCAAAAATGATAGGACTTGGAGAATATATGCTGCTCTATTTCAACCAATAATATTATGATAAAGTATATATATATATATATATATATATATATATATATATATATAATTCTTAGACTTGATGATATGTTAAAAGAATTGCATGAATCTTTTATGTTTTCTAATATCAAATAAGAATAAAAGAGGGAGATGAATGTAAAACTGTCTTTAAAACTAAATATGGTTTGTATAAACAAACATACCTTTTAGACTTATCAATGGACCTACTACTTTTATAAGATTAATGAACCATGTTTAGCTCGATTTTATAGTTAAGTTTGTTGTGGTTTATTTTAATGATATTTTGATTTATAGTAAGAGTTTATATGAGCATGTTGAATATTCAAGAAATGTATTCGTTGTTTTACGAAAGAATATTTATAGGCTAATATGAAAAAAGTGTGCCCTTTGCATGGAAAAGATCGTATTTCCTGGATATATTGTTAGTACAAAAGGTATTAAGCCAGATGAGGAAAAGGTTAGGGCTATCTAAGAATGACTTTCATCTAAGTCAATAACTGACGTAACAAGTTTTCATGATTTGAATAATTTTTATAGGAGATTTATTAAATATTTTAGTACTTTAACCGTATCTTTAATTGAGAAAGTTAAGAAATAAATGGGTAAAATGGGGTATAGAACAAGAGCATGCTTTTAATTTATTAAAAGAAAAATTAATTTTGGCTCCATTGTTATCATTGCCTAATTTTACAAAAACTTTAAAGATTGAATGTGATGCCTTAAAGATAGGTAATAGAGCTATTTTAATGTAGGAAAAAAAACCAATAGTTTATTTTAATGAAAAGCTTAATGATGCAACGTTGATTTATCTTACTTATGATAAGGAGCTTTACGCTTTGATGAGGACTTAAAAAACTTGGCAACATTATTTGTGACCTAAGGAGTTCATAATCCATATTGATCGTAAGTTATTGAAACATCTTAAGGACCAAGGAAAGCTGAATTGCTAGCATACCAAGTGGGTAGAGTTCATTGAAACATTCTTATATGTGATTAATTGCAAGTAAAGTAAGGAAAACATAGTGACTGATGTACTATTACGAAGGCATGTACTTCTTTCAATTATAAACACTAAACTATTAGGATTTGAGTATGTGAAAGATTTATATATTGAGGATATTGATTTTGGCCAAGTATATATTGCATGTGAACATTTAGCCTTTAATAAGTTTTATAGTTTTGATGAATATTTATTTAAAGAAAAGAGATTGTATGTGTTTAATTGTTCTATGCATAAATTGTTAGTTCATAAAGCTCATGAGGCCGATTAATAGGATATTTTGAGGTTTTTTAAGACTTTAGATGTTTTGCATAAGATGAAAAGAGATGTGTAAAGAATTTGTGATAAATGTATAGCATATAGATAAGCTAAATCTAAAGTTTTACCTCATAATTTATATGCTCCTTTACCAGTGCCTAAGAAACTTTGGGTTGACATATCTATGGATTTTGTACTGGGTTTGCCTAGGTCAAAAAGGGTTAAGGATTCTATTTTTGTAGTTATGGATAAGTTTTCTAATATGACATATGTCATATCTTTTCATAAAACCGATGATGTAACTAAAATAGCAAACTTATTCTTTAAAGAAATAGTTCAACTCTATGGGGGTACCTAAGAGCATTATGTCTAACTTTGATATAAATTTCCTAGCTACTTTTAGAAGGTTTTATGAGGGAAATTAGAAACAAAATTCTTATTTTTAATACTTGTCATCTATAAATAGATGGTCAAACTAAAGTAGCTAATAAGACTTGAACTATATTATTAAGAACTATCATTTAAAGAAATTTGAAAAATTAAAAAGATTGCTTGCCATTTATTGAATTTGCTTATAATAGAAGTATACATTCTATTATTCTCTTTTTGAAATTGTGTATGGCTTTGATTCTTTGACTCCTTTGAATTTGATTCTTTTACCTATTGATAAAAAGGGTAGTCTTGATGACAATATAAAAGCACATATAGTAAAAGATCTTCACGAGAATATAAAGCAGTAGATAAAAAAAAAGAGCAATATGTATAAAAAGTTATTTTTTAACTAGATGATTGTGTTTAAGTGTATGTATGAAAAAAGAGACTTCCTTAACAGAAGAGATCTAAGTTGATGCGAAAGTAGATTGACCATTCAAAATCCTTGAAAGAATTAATGATAATGCCTAAAAAGTGGATCTACCATGTGAGTATGATGTTAATGCTACTTTAAATGTTTATAATCTCTCTTTATTTGATACAAATGAATCCTTTTGAGAAAAAAGGGGTGATATGATCAAGACTACACCAGAAGATCCATTGCAAGTTTTAATTGGGTCAATTATAAGATTAAGGGAAAAGAAGCTCAAATATGCATTCAATGAGATTATTCAAAGAGGCTATATCTTCAATAAGTGATGATTAGACCTTAGTCAACTTAATCTATATACATGAGGGGCCTGATCCATATACTTTATGGACTAATTAATTTTGGTAGTTAGAGGCTTATTTCTTCAAATACATAGTTCTACTCTAACAAACATAATTTTTTATTTGACTGTTTGATCAGAATAAAATTTTACTAGCATATTCCAGAGGCTTTTTTTATATTATGTTAAAATTGCAGGTCAATTAGAAATTAGGAAGACCTTGCAATAAGGTCCGGAAGATACCATGTAAGAATTGTATTAGTTTTCTAGTTAATTTAGGATTCTTTTTTCAATTTTATTTAGAACTCTTTTGTTATTTTTCCAATATTGTTTATGAAGTTTTTACCTAGTATAAATAGGGTATTTAGCTTGTAATTAGGGCTATGTTTGTTTCCCGGAATTCACTTTCCGGGAAACCACTTTCCAAACATTCCTGTGTTTGTTTGCCATTAGAAAAGTTGGTAAACGGAAAACACTTTCCAGTCAAAGGAAAATTTAGCTTGGTTTCCAGGAAAGTGTTTTCCTGAAAAATTTAGGCTGAAAACACTTTCCGATAGTAGTTATTTTCACTACTTTAGTATTTTTATTTTATGTTTATGCATAAGTACATTGGGTATGGATTAATGTCCCCATGCATTTTGATTTCGTGAGCAGACCCAATTCTAGGTTAGGTGGGGAGTAGCGGTTTGCCTCATGACTTTTAATCGGGGTTCAAATTTGTGAAACATTTAACTATGAACTGAGTGTTTACTAGGTAACGGCAGTCATACTGTGCCCTAACCATTCCTTGTAATCCCCTATATTGCCTTCATGTAAGGTAGTCACTGGGTAGTTCATAGACCTTTTTGAGACCATGTAGAAAGCCTACCCATCATATAATGGCCTAAAACCTTTCCTTAGAGTATAGACTCCATAAATATTCATTTTACATGAGTTTTCACCATCCATACCCTATGTGCATATACATACATTTGCATTCATACACATACATCCATCCATTGTAAATAACATACACACATGCATCATGATGAAACATAGGTCCCTAAAGAGTCTACAACACCCAACTCTGAGCGAGAAACATGGAAGATGAAGAGCGTGCTCACCGGGATGCTCATTTCCAAGAAGAGTTGGAGTCTTTGAAGGCAAGCATGGCTCACCTTACTAGCTTACTCAAGGAAACACTTAGAAATTCATCTGGAGAAGGTCCTTCCAACCAATCTCTTATCTTTGTTCAAACCCAGACAACAGCTCAGCCTAAAGAAAGAATGGGCGAACATGGTCAAGAGCCTCAACATAATCCAACATTTGTACAATCAGCAGCACCAACACTAGCCCTTGTTATTGATGCATTCACCAATGAGTCCCATAAGACCAAGTCATCTGATGGCATTGATCAAGATAAGATGACATCACTTGAAGCCAGAATTAGGGTTATTGAATGGTAGACTTATATGACCTAGTATAGGCTGCAAAAATGCGTCTGGTCCCGAATGTGGTTGTATCGAAGAAGTTCTGTGTTCCTGAGTTTATCAAATACACTGGAACTTAATACCCCATGAATCATTTCAAGTCCTGCTGCAATAAATAATAGAAGTAGTACATGATGAGAAACTACTTATGCACTTTTTTCAGAATAGCCTAAGTGGGGCAACATTGAGTTGGTACATAAGATTGGACAACATAAAGATCAACAAATGGAAACACTTGGTGGATGCTTTTGTCAAGCAATACAAGTATAACATGGACATTGCTCCTGATAGAACCAGCTAATTCAATCTGGAGAAAAAGGACAAAGAAAGCATAAGGAAATACGCTCAAAGATGGAGAGATGTAGCTGCACAGGTGCACCCCTCTTCTTTTGGACAAAGAAATGGTTACTCTATTTGCCAACACGCTCAAGGAACTGTACTACAAGCATGTGATTGGTAGTTTGGCATAGTAATTTACTAACATTGTGGCAATAATTGAGCGCATAGAGCAAAGAGTTAAGAGTGGTAGAATTTCCATACCCACCAAGAAAAAAGGCTTCAAAGGGAAAAGAAAGGAGATCGACCATGTTGAAGGTGGCTACAGGAGTAGGAAAAACCAAAACTATCACACTCCATCCCAAATTGCTAATATCAATATCAACTCTCCATTTCCTAACAAAAAACCTGAGCCCCAAAACTTCCAAGTAAAAAACCAAATTGAAAATTTCCCGTAGAAGAATTACCAAAGGGTTCAGGAACAATTACCTCCATTATCGCTGCCTTTAAATGAGATGTACCAGAAGCTACTAAGCATCAGACAAGTAGCTCCAGAACCACTTACGCCTCTATAACCATCTTACCCCAACTGGTACAAACCCAACCTCACGTGCAAGTACCATGCTGGTGCTGCAGGACACAACATTCATACCCGCGGTGCCTTCAAGAAGAAGCTCATGTAATTAATTAAAGCTAGGTGGATAGTGTTTGAAGAAACTCCAAACGTGAATATGAACCCTCTGCCCAATCATGTTTTAGGTAAATGCAATAGAGGAAGAATGTCCGGGAAACCTAAAAGCACCGATGAAAAGAGCAGGGTACAGAGAAGGCAGCGTGTATTCTTGAGGATGTCTATGATAGAGGATGAAGTTCTGCCATAAAAAGGAAGTATACATGAATAGGAGGATGTTGTTTGACCTATTATTGTCTTTTGTTTGATCATGTTTGTTTCAACCTGTTTTAGTCTTGTTGGTAATTGGCTCATACTTTCACAAGACTTTCTCTATCAAATGAGTCTTTCTTGTTAATAAATTCATGTGTTTTCTTGTGTTCATGATATGACTTCATTTTTGTTGTCATTTCATGCAAATAACACACCTGCACGAGTACACCTTTTACTCACAAAACCATTGCACCAAGAATTTTTTGGCATGTTCCTCTTTTCTCAAAAAACTATATGTAATCCCATGTTTTCAAAAGGATTTTTGGGAAATCAAAGTTTAGTACAAAATAGAAATCAAATTGGTGTTTGTTCTAACAAACAAGTTATGGAAATTCAAGTAATATCCTAGAATGGTAACCATACACCTAGAAAACCCGAAGGACAACCCAAACATCATAAGATGACTTCAAAAATTGAGTTTTAGCTGCATGGATAATGAGAAACTATTTTGCATATTCGCATGAAAGAAAGCAAGGCTTACTGATCCTAAGCGCATGCGTTTGAAATGAGAAAAGACCATATTTGATAATCCTTTCACAAGGCTTATTACATGTTTTTCTTTGAAAATTCTTTACAGTCCCCTTTTGAGCCTAATATGTTTTTCTTGAGAAAAATAATCTTAGCTAGGATTACACCCCACACTAGGGGGCAAGTGAGAGAAAGAAAAAAAAACTTCAATGAATAAAGGTGCCCAAACAAAGTTGAGGGGCATGAAGAGTCTAAAGAATAAAAAAGATATGAACATACCACAAAAATAACTAATATGATGATGCTCAAAACCAAAAGAAGAAAAAGCCCAAACCCTACACTAGGGGGCATCATGGACCACTTTGCAAATCAATTCCAAGGTTCAAAAAATCCATAAACCAAAAACGTTGTTGGGAAACAAGCACTAGTGATCCTTAGTCTTGAAATCCCTTAAACACCTTTTAAGCCTATAAATATCCTTTTTCTTCATAACCAAGAACCCAAGCCTACGTTGCATGCCCAATCAAGCCCTTTCTGATTAAAGGCAAGCAATATGGATTTGTAACCCAGTCATCCATCTCTGATGCCATTAGCCGAAGCTAATCATCAAGCACAACCCGGTCATCCATCTCGGATGCCATTAGCCGAAGCTAATCAACAATCACAACCTGGTCATCCATCTCAAATGTCATTAGCCGAAGCTAATCAACAATCACAACCCGGGCATTCATTTTGAATGCTATTAGCCAAAGTTAATCAACAATCACAATCAATATTTCATAATTGGTCTGACATTCGTCAACAACCCAATTTCATAACAACTCAATTAACATCTCACAGTCGGTTTATTATTCATTGCAACACAATAATATATCCTCCTCAATAGGTCATTTCAGATCATTAGCATTTTTATCATGGTTTCAACATTCATCAAGAACTTGATCAACATTTCATAGTCACTACAACATTCGTCAAGAATTCAATCAAACATTTCATCATCGTTTCATCATTCATCAAGGATTCAATAATATATCGTTCATAAGTAAATCATTTCAAAGCATTAACATCATATGAGAAAAAGGTGGAAACCACCTACCTGCTCCACCTATGGGTTGTCCTTGTCCTGACGATGGTCTGATCTCGGCTGCAACACCTAAGACATCAATGGCCACAAATTAGTACATTTGCATCCTTGAATCACATTCATCACTATACTTATTTCAAGAGTCCATATGTTCACATTCAAGTGTTCCACATTTTACACCATCATACAATGAAGTTGTTACAAGCATTTAAGTCATTTCTGCCCAGGGGGTCAATTGTAGAAAATCAGTAGCGAAACTGATTCACTGTTGGCCACACAATTTGGCAGTGAAAACTTATTCACTAAAGGCCGTACAATTCGACAGCAAAAACTGGTTCGCTGCCGACCTCATAATTCAGCAACGAAATTGTTTCGTTGTAGGCGCCACACAATTCGGCAATGAAAACTGTTTTGCTGCAGGCACCTTAATTTTGACAGCGAATGTTAATTCTCTAGAGGCAACTCAATTTCGACAGTGAATCATACTTTCGCTGCAAGACAACACAACTTTAGTAGCGAATGCTGATTCGCTGCAGACAACACAACTTCGGCAGCGACTACTAATTCGCTGCAACCAACACACTTTCAGCAGAAAATGCTAATTCGTTATAGACAACTCAATTTCAGCAGCGAATCAAAAATTCGCTGCAGAACACACTCCTTCAGCAACGAACACTGATTCGCTGCAAACAACATAATTTACGACTGCTAATTCGCTACAACCCAGTGTTTTAAAACCCGGACCGGCCCGGCGGGTCGACCTGGGACCCGACCGACCTGGGCTTAGGACCGGTCTGGGTGGGGGAAAAAACTTGCTCGGGATTTGGCCCAGTGAAACCCTGGTCGACCAGGAGGGTCGACCCGGGACCCGGTCCACCCGGTCAAACTTGGGTGAGACCCGGTTAATTTTTTTTTATTGCCAGTCATTAAACGACGTTGTTTTTATCCTTCTAAAATGCCAAAACGCTGAAGACAGTGTGAAGAAGAATGAAGGAAAATCATTTACAATTGGCAAACCTAATTTACTCACTTTTTGAAACCCAGCTGCCCAACTAAGGAGCAGAGGACGTCCCAACCTATTGATCGCTGAGGAGCAGAGGACATCTTTGAATCTTCTTCTGAAACGTAGTGTTTTTCATACTCTCACATCTCTCTATCTAGTCACCTTCCCGCCCCTTCCTGCCTCTGCCTCTTCTCTTCCTTCGACCTTCGCGTCCCGGCCTATTGCATCAACTGCCTCTTCCGGTTAGTATTTCAAGTTTTCAACTACTATTTCTTTCATTCTTTTTGTCTCATATCATTGTTAGACTTGGGACTTTTAAAGCATAAATAATTGTGGTTAAAGCTTGAATCTTGATCTGTTAGGTTTAGTTTTTGTCCACGGTTTTTAGCTTGAATGAGGTTGATAGTGATCACCCAAATAGGTTTAGTTTTCGTTGCTTTTTTGTCAAAAAGTTTAGAAGCAGTTTACTCTAGCTCTTTTGTGGGTAAGAAAGAGGAGCTTGGCATGCTAATTATGATCTGTTTCTTTTATATTGTTGACCTAACATTTTGTTAAATTGTTGGGCTTTTTATTTTGGTTGATCAAAATTTTATTGATCTAGCACCCTTGTTAAATTGTTGATCAAATTTGTGGATTCTATTTCTCTGTGTGATATTTTGGTTGGTGATGAAGATCGAGGGAATATTTATTTTCTAAGATCAGGCTCACCATTGCTTGCTTATAATGTAACAAGGGTGGAATATGAACAATTTCTACTGTTAATTTGTTGTGGTCCTTCGTTAGTATTATTTTGATAAATTGTTTATTTCTACTGTTATAAATTGTTTATTTTTAATTATTTTGCATTGAATGAAAACCATGGGTCTGTCATTGTTAATTTATGAATGGATTGCAAAGTGAGTTGGCTTGAAATTATATTCCCTGTTATAAATTATGTCAGGTCTTAAAATGTCTTCACATGATGGTAGTACTCCAAGTAGTGATCCTTCAACGGCCCAATCATCTCAACCTTCAATTTCTATGTCAAGTGGTAGTAGAGGAAGAACAGATTTGGCATGGGGTCATTGTAGAGAAGCTCCTGAACTTAGTGTTGGGTGTAAAAAAACAAAATTAGTTTGTTTATATTGTGCTAAAGTATTTGCGGGTGGTGGCATTAATCGATTTAAGCAACATTTAGCTGGAGCTAAAGGAGAAGTTGAACAATGTCGTAAATGTCCTCCTGATGTTCGACATCAAATGCTTTTGAATCTTAAAGGAAATGCTGAAACAAAAAAAAGAGTTAGAGAAATGCAAGCAGAATTCAATCCATTTAATGCACGACAAAGGGAGCATGAAGAGATGATGATTAGGCAATTAGAAGATGATGATGATGATGGTGATGATGAGGATGATGAGGATGTCAGTATTAAAAAACATATGTTACCACCGAAGGTTGCAAAAAAGAAAAAGATTCAAAGCACCAGCACTGTAAAACAATCGACTACAAGTTGTGGAAAGCAGAAGAAATCTGCAACATTAGGGACATATTTCATGCCGAGAACAACTCCTGGTGCTCAAAAGTCTATTCAGAATTATTGGCAAAGGAAGGAAGCAGTTGAACGGTGTGATCTTGCTTTAGCGAAGTGGATGATTGATGCATGTGTGCCATTTAATGCTGTTAATTCTGTGTATTATCAGCATGCCATAGATGCTGTAACAACCATGGGTCTTGGTTATAAAGGACCAAACTTGCATGCTATTCGTGGTTATTACTTGGCAAAAGCGGTTGATGAAGTCAAGATTTATGTTGAGACTTATCGAGAGATTTGGAAGAAGACTGGTTGCACATTAATGGCTGATGGATGGACAGATCAGAAGAGGAGGACTTTAATTAACTTCTTAGTATATTGTCCTAAAGGAACAGTTTTTTTAAAAACTGTGGATGTATCAGATGTCTCAGAGACTGCTAAATTGTTGTATCAGTTGTTTAGAGAGGTTGTTTTGTATGTTGGGGTAGAAAACATTGTGCATATGGTGACTGATAATGCTGCAAATTATGTTGCTGCTGGCAAATTGATGGAAGAATTTCCTTCAATATTTTGGTCTCCTTATGCTGCTCATTGCATCAACCTCTCATACTCCAGGACATTGGTAAATTGCAGTCAGTTTGTTGTGTTGTTGAGCATGCTTCTGGTATCACAAAGTATATTTATAATCATTGTTATCCATTGTATTTGATGAGGAAGTTCACTGGAGGAAAAGAAATACTTTGTCCAGCTCCTACTCGTTTTGCTACCAATTTCATTGCATTGCAAAGCATTTTAGCTCATAAAGATAAGTTGAGAGCTATGGTGACATCTAGGGAATGGGTCTCATCTGTTTATGCTAAAGATAGCAAAGGAAAAAAGTTTGTTGAGAGTGTGCTAGACTCTCTGTTTTGGAAAGAATGTGCAATAATTGTGCGAATGAGTGAGCCTTTAATTTGAGTTCTACGAATGGTTGACGGTGATTATAGACCTTCGATGGGATATTTGTATGATGCTATTCATCATGCAAAAGAAGAAATGATGAGGAGATTTCAAAAGAGAAAGGCTAGAGTTTCATAGACATTATCAGTAATCTCAAAAGAGAAAGGCTAGAGTGAAACCTTTCATAGACATTATCAGTAATCGGTGGGATGGACAATTTTATAGAAATCTTTATGCAGCGTCATTTTGGTTGAATCCTCGATTTCAATATGATGCAAATATAATGGATAAACATATGAGCACCATTTCTGGACTTCTAGATGTTCTTGAGAAGTATGCACATGGAAATCTACCATTGCAAAGTAAGATTACAAGTGAGATGAAGTTGTTTAGGAATGTTGAACATGACTTTGGTCGAGTGTCCGCAATAAATAATCGCACCCTTATACCTCCAGGTATATAATTTTTATATTTACAAATATTATTTGACAGTCTCCTTTTACTTATTATTTTTTTGTATAGATGAATAGTGGATGACATATGGAACCAGCGCTCTAAATCTACAACAGTTGGCTATACGAGTGTTAAGTCAAACTTGTAGTTCTTTGGGATGCTCATGAGAGAAATTAGAGTATGTTTGAACATATTCATTCCAAGAAGAGAAATAGATTGGAGCACCAAAGGCTTAATGACCTTGTTTACGTCCACTGTAATCTAAGATTGAAACAAAAGTATTTTTCTTTTCTCTAATTCCTCAAATATTATTTTATCTTGTTTAGTAACATTATTAATACTTATATTGTGTTTATCTTCACTTTTAATATATAGGAATTATTGGAAAGGACAAAATTATGATCCAATTAATGTTGAGACAATTTGTGACATTGAAAATTGGGTAGTAGAAGATGACCCGTCAATCTTGACAACTGAAGAAGCAGAGAGTTTTCACCAAGCTCTATCAACTATGAGCATACAAGATACTTTAGATGATGGTAATTAATGATTGTTTATTTAGTGATAAATATTATTTAAAATAAAGTTTTGTTTAACACATAATATTTATTTACTAATTGTGTTTGAAATGTAGATGTCATAAATGTTAATGATATTGAATTTGATTGTGACGATGAAGTTTCAAAGGAGCATGTTGATGATTTATTAGGTGTTGACGAGATTGGCTCAATTCCATCGACATTTAATCCAAATTTTGCTTCTATGGACACAGAAGAACTTAATGTGTTCATTCAACAAAAGTGAATGTGTTGTTGATTTAGAATTTATGTTGTTAGATGTTTTGTTTTAAATATTTTAGAATTTATGTGGTTGGATGTTTTGTTTTAAACATTTTAGAATTTATATTTTGTTTGTGTTTTGGATATTGAATTAAATTTATGTTGTTGGTTTATAATTTAAATTTGGTTTATATAAGTGTTGAATTGTAACTAGTTATGTGTTTTTTTTATAGGTGTTTTTTTTGGGTTGACCAGGTCAACCCATCTGACCCGTGACTCGATCACTTGACCGGGTTGGGTTTCAAAACTATGCTGCAGCCAACATACTTTCGGCAGAAAATGCTAATTCGTTATAGACAACTCAATTTCAGCAGCGAATCACAAATTCGCTGCAGAACACACTCCTTTGACAACGAACACTGATTCGCTGTAGACAACACAATTTCAACAGTGAAAACCTGATTCGTTGCAGACAACAGAATTCAACATCGAACACCAAATTCACTGCGGAAAACACAATTTAACAGCGAACACCTGATTTATTGTGGACAACACAATTCGACAAACCGATTCCCTATGGACAACACAAATTTAGCAGGAAACACTTGATTTGCTGCAGACATCACAATTCGGCATAGAAAACCTGATTCACTGCGGACAACACAAATTGGGTAGCGAATCACAAATTCACTGCAGACAACACACTTTCAGTAGCGAATGCTGATTCGCTGTAAATAACACAATTTTAGCAGTAAATGCTGATTCACTGCGGACAACACAATTTCATAAGCGAAAACCTGATTCGCCGCAAACAACAAAAATTCGGTAATGAACGTTAATTCATTGCCGAAAACACACTTCGGCAGGAAACATCTATATATATTTTGGTTCCAGCACACAATTTATCATAAAAGTCCAGCAGAATCACATATTTTCAAGCATGAACAACTACATGCAATTCAGTTCCAGCTCATAGTTTGTTATAAAAATCCGGTAGAATCACATATTTTCAAGCATGAACAACTACATGCAATTTATCACACAATGTACTCTAGCCATCCTTCAGCTATAGCCGACCCTCTTTCATGCTTTGTTCATTCCATTTATTCATTTTTCTTTGTTAAATGTTCTAGAATTTTGTCCCTATTTTCTTGTTCTTTTAGTTGATTTTAGTTTCCTTCACAGCTGGCCTAGAAATCCTAGGTCAATTTTCTTAGGACCGTTTTCTTTATTTTCGGTTTTGAGGTCTCAAGAACAAAAGGAAAGAAGTCACATGACCCATACCTTTCGAATCTAAGTAGGTTTGGGGAAGTTTGATAGTATTCCTTCTCTTCTTCTCCTTTTCTCAGTTTTAGCCCCTTTTTCCTTCCCTCTAGGCAATTGTCCGATCTCCTTCTCAAGTTCTCAAATCTCTCTCTCTCACACACACGCGCGCGTTGAAATAAGTCACATAACCCATACTTTTCGAATCTAAGTAGGTTGGGAAAGTTTGATAGTATTCCTTCTCTTCTTCTTCCTTTCTCAGTTTTAGTTGTTTTTTCCTTCCATTTAGGCAGTTGTCCGATCTCCTTCTTAAGTTCTCAACTCTCTCTCTCTCTCTCTCTCTCACACACACACACACACACACACGTTCAAAGAGGCACTCTCTACTGGTTTGGTTTAGATTTTTGTTGGGAAGGAGGAAGAGAAGAGAAGCATATAGGTACTGCAGACAAATTTTAGGAAGAGGAAGG
>Ga0325402_1004166_pt1 | contig 13294 bp, 8 predicted proteins | sample PopdelMetagenome_22_FD_207212 | JGI IMG/M metagenome (GOLD analysis project Ga0325402, IMG submission 207212) | Populus deltoides microbial communities from Bellville, Georgia, United States - Xylem-PdKOR-R3 | ecosystem: Host-associated > Plants > Phyllosphere > Stem > Wood/Secondary xylem... | reverse complement strand
CTGTATCTATATATATATATATATATATATATATATATATATATATATTCTTTAATAAAAAACTAATTATTCTTATAAATCGAGATATTAAAAAACACCTTTAATATGTTACTCGCCACGTTCTTTGTTAGGAAAACATTGAAGGTAGAGCTCGTGGTGACGGTATTGTTAGAAAATGAAAAATTTAAGAAGACTAGTAGTGAAATGAAAGGTTAGGCTTTTTATATATATTGGACTTTGATCATAGTAGAGATATGTCATGAAAGAATTTAAGTACAGATCATGATGGCGAGATCCTCACGATTTATGAAAAAAATGATTAGTTAAGTATTTTCTTATTTCTTTCATGTTTGTGCTAATAAACAATTGTTTAATGTTTTATGAAGATTGTGATGGAAAAATCTATTAAATATCTTTAATAGATCATCAACCCAATTTTTATTTTTTTTTTAATTTTATTCTTTAATATTATGTTATTTTAGAAATTGTATTTTATAATTTTTTTCTAATTTTTTATGTTGATTTTTGTACCGGTCTTATCAATATTTGTTTTTCAATTTCAAGCTTTATTTGATCTATTGGATATGGGGTTTTGTTTTATTTTTTTCTATTAATTTATCTTGATCTCATAACTCATATCGTAAATTTAATAAGTTCACTTGAGTTATTTTCTATGGTCGCTGTTTTTAATAGATTTTTTTTTTATTTTATTCTTCAACATTAGATTGGTTGAAAGTTAGGTTTTGTAATTTTTTTTCTTTCTAAATGGTTATCCCGATATCATAACTTAGGTCACAGGTTTAATAAGTTAACCCGAGTTGACTCTCTATATATTTTTAGATCATTTTTTAATTGAATATATATATTTTTAATTTCATCATTCAATGTTAGATTATTTAGAAATTAGACTTCATAATTCTTTATTAAATTTTTTTCTATAAAGTTATCATGGTCTCATGGATTTGTTTTTCTCAATTCCAAACTTCATCACTAGATGCGTTGGGAATGGAGATTCATAATTTTTTTTATTTGTTTTTTTATAAAGTTATCATAATCTCATTACTTAAGTCTCACGTTTAACATATTAGCCCAAGTTGATTTGTTATTTTATTTATTTATTTATTTTAGATTTCATCCTTCAACTTTGAGTTGGTTAAAAATTAAACTTCATAATATTTTTTTTATTTGTTTTCTACGAGGTTATTTTGATCTCGTGACCTGCGTAGCTGGTTTTATAGGTTAACTTGAGTTGACCCAAGTAGTTCTTTTTGTCTTTTTTTAATTTAATTTTTTTTTTAATTTTATCCTTCAACATTAGATTAATTAGAAATTGACCTTCATGATTTAATTTAATTTAATTTACTTTTTATATGGTTATCATGATTTCTTAACAGTGGTTAAAAATTTAAAAAATTAACCCGAATCAATCTAATATATTATCATCTTAATATTTAAAAATAAAAATTATTAAATATATTATCATATTAATATTTGAAAAACTTTCATCCAATAAGCATACTATTTTAAGTTTATTATTATTAAACATGTTAACAAAACTTTGAGAAATCACTATCATTCTCTCTTCTATATAAAGGTAAAGTCCTCTCATTCTCTTCTCTCGCAAAATTCAGGCAGATGAGATTCAAGTGATTGATTCATTTTGAGATATCCCGGTGAGTTCAATTCTCTCCGGTTTTTGTTTCACTGTCGATGGGATTTAGGGTTTTTGTTGGGTCGTCAAGAGAATTTTAGATTACTAACTCTGTTAGTAGTAGCAGTAGTAGTAGTAAAGTCTCTTTCTTGGCTTGATTCTCCAAAACTCAAGAAATGGGTCAGAGAGAATTAGTTGATACTTACTTAGTTCTACAACTTTGATTTGATTTTCAAGAATTGAATTTAGAAAAAGAAAAGAAAGAAAAAAAGAAGCAACAATGGCCTCCTATAGGCCATTCACCGCACCACTGCAACCGCCACAACCACCGCAACAACAACAGCAAAGACAAAATCAGTATACTCAAAGTTACAATCCTCAATTGGCCCCACCACCTCAAAACTATCAGAATTACTCACAACATTACCCTCAGCCGCCCCGCCCCGCCCCACCTCCTCACCAACAATACCCTTATCAGCGACCCCCTCCTCCTGAATCCTCTTACCCACCTCCTCCTCCTCCACCAGCACCACTACAGCAACAGCCGCCGCCGCCGCCGCCGCCGCCACCCCCTAATATGTACTATCCCACTTCACATTACGCTCATCAATCATTGCAGCAGCCAATTCAGCCTCCACCTCCACCCCCTTCGTCTCCTCCTCCTAGCTCTTCAATTCCACCCCCACCCCCTCCCAGCTCCCCACCCCCTCCTAAGGACAGTGCATTTGAAAGAGATAAAGGGGTGTCTCAGGAGAAGAGAGAACATGATCATCCCAATCATGGGAAACATCAGCAGCAGTCGCAGCTTCCTCTGGTGGTGAAGAAGGCGAATGGGCACCCAGGGAGGGTGGAGACCGAGGAGGAGAGGAGGTTGAGGAAGAAGAGAGAGTTTGAGAAGCAAAGGCAGGATGAGAACCGTAGACAGCAATTGAAAGAGTCGCAGAACCCTGCTCTGCTAAAGAACCACGTGATCTCTTCTCAAAAAGGGCATGGTTCCATTGTTGGTTCACGGTTGGGGGATAGGGTGGCAACTCCATTGTTTGGTGGGGAGAGGGCTGAGAATAGGTTGAAGAAGCCAACGACCTTCTTGTGCAAGTTGAAGTGAGTATGCTGAATTAAGTTTAAATAGTCACGAATGATTCTTCTTGTCCTAAAATCAGAATAACAACAAAAGCTGCCAATGTGTCTCAGCCTGCTTTTATTAGTGAAGTCTCCAGCCTGCTATTGTTGTTTTGACAGAAATTGACTGAAACACTTGGGCTTCTTCTTGAAAATAATCTTTAACTTGGTGGTCCTTTAGCCCTCCAGTGACCACTTTTAGTACTATTATTAACTCTGGTCGATCAACTAATGTGGTTTGATGTTATGTCTTTTGGGGCCTCAGGTTTATGCTTGAATTTTTTTACTTTGTTTTTTATTTTCTTGTAAATTAGGTGTTACTGGGACTTGCACCAATGCATGATGTATCACAGCAATTTATCAACATCAAACTCTGCTTCTATGATATTGATTTCCTGTTGTCTTTCATAATGTTTCTACCCTTTGGAACTTAGCAGCAGCAACATTGATTTTAAACCCAAGGATCAACGGTTTTCTTTCTTCATTATACATGTCAGCTTTCTTTTTTATTAACTAATGATACTTTGCTGGAAAATGGTGATGGGTTTCTTATGAACTTTTAGAATCTCAAAACTGAATTATATTAAATTAAGTCATGAAATGAATGTTCAAAGATATTAGAAGCACCAAATGCTGCAGCGTACCATAATCTAACTTGCTGAAAAGTAAACGAACTGTATTGTAAGTTTGCAAGACAGCGGGTATTTTATTATTGTGTGATAGGTTTTCTGTTATTGATTTGGTAATTTCTTGTGCATTCTTGACATCTAAGATCCTAATATTCTGTCTGTCGATATGCTTGGATATCATGCTGTACTATATGGGTGTTCCAGTATACAGAGAGGGACACCCATATCTCAAGATATTAAATAAGGAAAATTAATTGGGTGTCATCTGAAAACCACTTCTATTTGCTATGGGAGCCTTGAATCTGTTGGTAACTTAGTTGTGTGGATTAGGTTGGTTCTCCTTGCAAATTTTGAAGTTTCTCCTTTGCCCGTTTTTCTTGTTCTACTATGCCTTTATACCCATTTTTCTAATTGGGAAACCTATGTTATCTAATGCCAGCATGTGGGTATATTTTATTTTTCTTCATTTTTGGATCCTGTGACTGATTTCTAGTATGTGTATTATTTAATACTCTAGACATGCTATCCATATGACTGGCAAGTAAAGTTTGTTGTACATGCTAGTTTTCGCTTCTTTTAAACTGAAATTTACTTGCATATTTCCAGTACTGATGTTATTTTTGCTTGCTTGCTATTTGAAGATTCCGGAATGAACTTCCTGATCCGAGTGCTCAACCGAAGTTGATGCCTTTAAAGAGAGAGAAAGATCGGTATGTGCATGTGGCATGAGGGTTTTATATATGTGCATTTAAGAATTTTAGCAGGAAAGTTTAAGTTGAGGCATGCCTAGAATCTTTCCCAAAAGGTGGACATGAGAGATCTCTGTTCCACCTCAAGGAGAGTGTTGAGGGAGGGGATTAATTTCTTAACTCTTGTGTAAGTTTATTTACATTAGATGAGGCTTGTATGAAATTTATATTGCAGTCATTCCACTGTTTCTCTTAATCCACACCCCCCCCCCCCCACACCCCCAACACACTTCCAACAAATATTCTGATGTTACCATCTAATTTTGGAAGTGAGCCTAATTTAGCTTTGTATTCACAAGATATCTCATCACAATTATTTAGAAGGAAGAATCTCGTTGAAGAGTTGTCAGTAGGAAGTATTGCATCTAGTTTATTGGTGTTTGAGAAATGATATAATAACTATTGCATTTCTTCAGTGTTTGCATGATTCCTAAAATGCTGTGATCCTGTTTATCCTGCAAATTGGTGGTACGAACAGGAAGAAGAAGCTTAAAGCATGCACATGATAAATTATGTCAAAAGATGACTGGTAAATTGGTGAGACAGATAGCATAAATAATAAATTTTACGAAGTTATATAATGCTCTAGGCAAGCAATATACATGTAATTCACACATGGAAAACTTGAAACGATGCTGATATCTTATAGTATTGGATATGGCTATCTGATGTTTGAAGAAAGTATTGATGTGCTAATAGAATTTAGAATTCCATGGATGGACAACCTAGTGATTATTGAGTATGGCCATGCATGTTTCTGTCATTCTTGTATGTTGTAACTGCAGTGAACTCATGGTGTTTAGCAGATAAGACTTTATTTGTATCAAGTTGATCTCTATTCCATCTTACACCAGCTTATGATTGATTTTTATGAAGTTTGCCATGCAGATTTTTTTTACAAAACGATTTCAAGTGAGGCTTTGGCTAAAAAAGGAGAAAAAAATGCTGCAGAATTTCCAGTCACCTAATATTCTGTTGATATGCTTGGATATCACCTAATATGAAACTATTACAGTCAATGTCAGTGTTCTTATTTGCAGATTTACTAAGTACACAATCACATCTTTGGAGAAAATGTATAAACCTCAACTATATGTTGAGCCAGATCTTGGGATACCTCTTGACCTTCTTGATCTCAGTGTATACAAGTATAATCTCTCAACAGCTTAATTTTTTAGGGTCTAGGTAATTTATACAACATGACATTCCTGAGCACCCTTTTTTCTACTGGTTTTGTTAGTCCTCCTAGTGCTAGACCACTTCTTGCTCCTGAAGATGAGGAATTGTTGCCTGATGATGAGTCAGTCACCCCTGTAAAGAGAGACGGCATAAAAAGAAAAGAAAGGCCAACAGATAAAGGTGTGTCTTGGCTAGTTAAGACACAGTATATATCTCCTCTTAGCATGGAGTCAGCTAAACTGGTATGCTTTTCATGCAGTTCATTGCTTGTTATTTGCTTCACAAATTGCTGAAAGCTGTAGCATAATTAGAGACATTTGAATTTTCAGTCTCTGACCGAAAAACAAGCTAAAGAACTGAGAGAGATGAAGGGAGGCTGCAAGCTTTTGGACAATCTCAATAAAAGGTTTGTTTTTTCTACCTTGCCTATGTGAAGAAAATGTTGGAAGAGAAGAAGAAGTTATATGACCCTTTTGCTTTACTTTCTGAAAGCATTAGTAATATTTTCAGGGAGAGACAAATCAAGGAAATTCAAGCATCGTTTGCCTCAAACAAGTTACCCCCTGTGCATGCAACTAATAAAAACTTGAAGCCAGTTGAGATTCTGCCTCTGCTACCTGATTTTGATCGGTATGGTGTTATTTGTTGCTTTTTATATTGTGCTCCAAAGTATGAAAATAGAATCTCTCCTTGCAGAGTGTCTCTTCCTATTAATTTACCATGTAAGAGTGAAGTAAAGGTCTTCAATGATTGCTAGTTTGGCTGGTAGATTTCCTTCTTTTCCTCCTCGTTCTTGGTCAGGGAAAAAAGCTATGCTGCTTAATTTTTTTTTTTTCTGTGTTTCTTAGAAACTTATGTTACACATAAATACATGTATGCATAGAATGATATAGTAGCATATATTGCTTTCTTCTGCTTCAAATATTATGTTACACCCCCCTCCGTTCCACAACTCTTACTGTTTTATTTAACAATTATGAAGAATATTATTTATTAGTAAAGGATGCAGTAACATTAAGGAATTAAATTTTTGACTACATATGCATTGAGTCACCAATATAGAAATAAGGACCCTGTGTGGGATGGAAGGGGAGTGTCATTTCTGAAATGTAAAGAATTAGAATTGCTGATGACTGACCAAATTTTGGAACTTGTAAAATAGTGGATGATCATATTGCATCCCAGCATATTCACTTGTAATATATAAATTAAGGACAGCGTGTGGAATGTCAAGAGTGTCATTTCTGAAATAAAAAGAATTAGAATTGCTGGTGACTGGCCAAATTTTGGAACTTGAAAAACAGCGGATGATCATTTGCGTTCCAGCATTTTTCACTTTCAAATCTTTAACTTTCACAGCTTTATGACGTTGTACCAGGTATGGAGATAAATTTGTCACAGTAGCATTTGATGGTGCTCCTACAGCTGATGCAGAAAATTACAGCAGGTTCGATCCCTCTGACCGTGATGCCTATGAATCACGGGTAAGTTCTTTGAGTGGATGTATTGCATGGGAGCAGGCAGATGAGAGTCGAATTAGAATATTCGTGATTCCTATTCGGATAAATTAGGTGAATGTGTAGGCAAAATGAAAATCAGAGATATAAGTGGCAACAACTTGCAGGTTTATTTTTATGCATCATTTAATGACTAGGACCAGTAATTGAGAAATAAGCACCAAAAGAAATATTCAACTTGGAAATAGAAAGCTGAAGGACTATAATCAAAAGCGAGTAATAGAAATGCAGTGAACCACTGCAAGACAATAAATTCTTTGTGTTAACAAAAAGTGTATGTCTGGAAACAAGTTAGAAATTTTGTTCTAAACCATAACTTATCATTAACCCATGGAATTTGGCATGGATAGTCCTGAAAAGTAAACACTTAATGATGCATTTTGTTGAGTGGGGTCTTGATTTTTTATTACAGGCTATTATGAAAGCTTGTGTGGCATCAGGTTCAGATCCGGCTAACCCAGAGAAGTTTTTGGCATACACAGTACCTTCTCCAGATGAGGTAAGATTGTATTTTTTCCAGAATTCCAAATGCTCGGCACTTGAGTTTTGGATTTCTCCTTATGTTTCAAAATTCCAATGAATGGTTGTTTTCATACTACACTGTCATCCATTATTTTTATGTTGTGTTATGGTAACAGCTGTCAAAGGATATGTATGATGAAAATGAGGATATCTTATATTCTTGGATTCGTGAGTATCATTGGGATGTAAGTGTCTCTAGCTGTTAATGTTACTTAGCAAGCTTCTTTATAACTGCTGAACACAACTTTTCTTCATAACACCTCAATCAGGTACAGGGGGATGATGTCGATGACCCTTCAACGTTCCTTGTTTCATTTGATGAAGCTGAAGCTCGCTATTTGGTATCAACCCTCTCTCTCACGCTCGCTCTCAGTGTACATCATCATCATCATCATCATCATCATCACACACATTTTCTCAGTGCACATATTTTACATTGATTACTGTGACTTTACACTATTTTTATGATGCAGCCTCTTCCCACAAAGATTAGTTTAAGAAAGAAGAGAGCCAGGGAGGGCAGATCAGGTGACGAGATTGAACATTTTCCTATACCCTCAAGAGTAACTGTGAGGAAAAGAGCTGTTGCTGCTACAATTGAACAGAGAGATTCGGGGGTAATGATATGGAATCATCCATACGAATTTTCATTTTTTAAACTGTGTTGTTTATTCCTCAATTACTTAGATTAAACAATGGTTTCAGGCTATTTCAAATTCAAGGGGAAACAATTCAAGGATGGAAAGGTTTGAGGATGAGGATGGCCTTGGGAGACTACAGAGGGTTGCTCTAGACGAGGAGCTTCACCATTCTAGTGGAGCTGAAGATGAGATGTCTGAGTGATCCTTTGATGCAAATGCTGTGAAACTTCTGTATTTGCCTATTTGGGTTGGCAGGTGACTAGGTGGAGATTGTGTATTCAGATGGTCACAATGAAAAACTGAGTAATTTACCCCCGCCATTCGTGCCGGCAGTTGGAATTTCCATTTTGCCCCCCAGATTGTAGTTGGTTTTAGTTTATACAGATTTTCTGATATCAAGAGGGATAGAGAAAGGAAGCTGTAAAAAAGGTTAGACATCATATAAACCGAGTTTCATTTCCTCTAATGTGTTCAATTTTGATCTATGTAACATTAAAATGCTATTGTTTCCTTTTTCCTCGTTGTTAAAATTATAAGCGCTTGCTTGGTTAGGTGTTGATAGGCGTGGAAAATAGTTAATAACCCACATCTGGTTCTTTAATCTTTCTTTGATTTTGTACATTTCTACAATTCTTGATCAATGAAATTTCTTAGCGAAGGACTTGTCGCATTTCTTTGATAGCGTCCATATTCCATTTGCATGCAGAATCTTGGGAGCCCTTGAAAGTATAAATTTTAAATCAATTGCAGGTCTCTTGAAAAATTAGTGTCAGTTACAGTTGTGCATTCGAGTTTCCATCTTCAAACTGATTGCCTGGAAAATAGATGTTCTTGGCAGGTCCAGATGGAATTCAGTGCATCAAAACAATAGTAATAGATGTGTGGATCCACTGTTAAAAGTGGCATTGGGTTAAAAGGTATAAAGTCAGCCTTGAAGGGGATGCAAACCTACTCGTTGTATCACCTTTAAGAGTATTAAATGTGACCCATATTACGAATTATAAACATCCAAAGAGGATGGTGAGCTTATTGCTGTACTGGAGAAGAAGTCCTTGTACTTGAAGCTAAAAGAAGGCGAGAAAAGAAAACTGAGGAACAACAATCTCATTGCTTGATTCCTCTATTTTTGGGGTTTATGAATGACATATCCCGTGCTGCATGTAATGACATGTCATTTAATTGTTTAAAAGAGTGGATGATGTTTCATCTATTTCTAAACAAAAAAATAAAATAAAAAATCAAGCAAATCAAGCATGTAGACATGGTTTTCAGCATAGTTTTAAAATCCGACCCGATAATTAATCTGGTACAATGACCAGGGCACGGGTCAGATGGGCTGACCCGGATCAACCTAAAAAGAAGAGAATTCCATGCAACACTTGAAATAAAATTTGAATTTGTTGTTAACAGGAACAGAAACAGGGCAAGTAACAGAGCTCCTGATTCATAACAAGTGCAAAAGATTGATATAAAAAACAAGCAGTGTTAAATATATACTCAAACCAGTATATACAAAAAAAAAAAGGCTTGAAGACTCAAAGAAGTATACTCCATTTTATAAAGAATAAGACCACGTGCCTCAGTTATTAATTATTAGTGAGTCTAGCAAGTTTTCTCTTTTCAGGACTAAGGTGGAAAGAAGAAGAAAGGCAGACTCCATCAAGTATGGATCAGTGGTGGATTATTTTAAGAAATAAGTAACAGCAGCTTCATTTGACCTTGATTTTAAAACAATGGTTTTCAGGCTCAGGTATCCAGATATGCATGGGCTTGGGTTTCTTTCCTGCCAAAGGGAATAATTGAGTTTGATAACGAACTTTTTTCCTTTTTCTTTAAAAATTTAAGTACAACTTTTTAAAAAAAATTTAATGTATTTTTTTAGTTTTTCTTCTAAAAAATTTGTGAAACTCTTCTTTTTTAATTTTAATGTATTTTTTTAATTTGCATTATTTTTCTTATTTAAATCTTGATTAAAACTCACTCTCACGTTTTTTTTTAAAGATTGTTGATCATTCAATTAAATAAAAAAATATATTTTAAAAACAAAGTTATTAAACCTAGATAAGATTATGACCTAGATCATGAGTTGGAAAATCTTACCCAGTTTGATCTAGATCCATCAAAATGTCATCACCCTAGTATTTTTTTTTTAAAGAAAACATTGTATCAACATCGCTTTAAAAGATTTTTAATAAAAAATGTGAATCGAGTTTTCCGCAACTGTCTAGTCATCTAGGCCACATTTTAAAACACAATATTGTTACTCACTTTTGATCCCATGAAAAATCAAGAAAGGAAAATAGAAAAAAAAATTGAAAATACAAGAGGACATACATGAAAAGCCTAGAAGATTGTCCAAGTTGGTAGTGAATGACCTAAATGACAAATAGAAAAGTTGGAGGACAAAAATGTATGAGATTGGCAAAATTAACAACCTTATTTTGATTGAAAAATGGTATTATTGGTGTGAATATTTTTATTTTGGGTAAAAAAAATACAAATTTGGATAGGTAAAGACTTAATGAGAATTTTGGAATGCTTAATTAATCTTATTAAGGACTTGATTACAAAATCAGTTTTAGAGTCAATGTAGGTGTACATTGGAGTAAATTAAAGATTGAGGACTTAATTATTTTTTTGGGAGGTTTAATTTGATGAATCAGGGGCTTCATTGTAAGAATATTGAAGTTTGATGGGCAATTAGGGACTTGATTGAAGAAATTCAAAACCAATGATCAAACTGAAAAAGACATGTGATTGTAGAGACTGAAATTGACCAAATCATGGCCAAATTGAAAGTTTGATGGTCAATTAAAGGTCTAAATGCACAAATTAGAAACCAAGGACCAAGATGAAAATGACGTTGAACTTTAGGGATGATGTTAAATTGAGAGGGGTGAAATTGCATGAACTTAAGAGTTTTAGAGGAAATTACGGATGCAATTAAAAGCAATTGGAAGAACAAGGAATAAAGTGAAATTTGTCAAATCTTAAATTAAAAACCTTAATTTCTAGGGTTTTACCTAGATAAATCATCATTAGACCACTGTTTAGTTTCTTCTTAACAGTTTTGGTTAATCGAGTAGGCACCTTCAATCGAATAAATGTAGTATCTCCGACCACCTCTGGGACTGTAACCACCATCATTCAACTGAGAAACACCCCCTCTACAAAGATTAGCTACTCCTATCAAATATTTACATCTCATTTTCTTCAACAAACTCTACAACATCTTGTCCATGATCAACCATCATTATGTTTTTATATTTTTGGTTGATCAAGTTAGCTACATACCTTCAAATTGAGCAAGAATGGATCCAATTGAAAGGTATGCTTCTCCTCTATCAATTTCAGGTGGTCTCCAATAACGTTTACATTGAAGTTGCTTCGGCGAAGCCTTAACTGAGATACTCATTTGTGCAAAACCAGTCAACTTTTTATATGTTCATACTTAAAAATTCTTAAAGGGTTATTATCGAGGGTCATAAATCTTTCATCCAAAATCAGAAGGTGAGGGATGCATGTCTTTGTCTTTAAACAAAACAAAACCACCAAGATAAATTTGTTACAAAAACATCATCCCAAAACCATTAAATGACAGGTTCCAGCTGTTAACATTTATAGAAAACTCTCTCATTTTAAGCAAAGGGCTAAACTTTGATCAATATATGTTTGAATCCATCAAAAACCCTACCAAAATCCTATAAATACCCCCTGAAAATGAAAAACAAAAGACAGAGGAGAAACACAATATGAAAAGATCCTAATGTGGTGGTTCAAGAGCCTAACATGGAAAGTCTAACAAGCTTTGGAAGGAAAATATAGTGAAAGGAAAATAAGAAAAGAAAAGAGAAGGAAAACAAAAATCCATGGCTAGCAAGCTTGGAGAAGGTATAACCATGTAAAAGTTTAAAGGTGGAGTCCATATGGCCTTTCTATTCATACTTTCTTAAAGTTTAAACCTTTTTTAAGGTTGCTTGAGCTTATCTTGCATTTTTTTTTGTTTTATTCTGGTGCTGGAATAATCTGATAGTTTTTAGCATAGTTTATTTTGTTTTTGTTAGTGTTTTAAGCATGTTTTAGAATGTTCAAGCTTTTGTTATAATAGTTTGTTTTAGTTTTGATCAATAATTTGTTACTGAAGCTAGCACTAAATGCTTGATTCTTGGTTTTGATGCTTGTTTGATTCAATGTTTTTAGCCTAATAACATGTTGATAATGTATTTGAGGTATTTTGATTAGTGTTCGAATCTATTTTATAATAAAACAATAAACTTCTTTTATGTGGGTTAAATATTTGTATTGATGTGCAAAACTTTTATGTTTTGTGTTAATTTTCAACTTTGATTTTGTTTCAGTTTAAACCTTTGTTTTGGTTTAGTTTTCGGGTCAAACCTTAGTTTTTTATTCGATTCGTGATTGAACCAGTGTCTTTGGGTTGATCCATTTGGTTTTGTTTTGGACCAGGTACTTAAGACTTTGTTTGGTTGAACATCCTTTTGTTAATGATTTTTTTACCTAAGAGAATGTTTGTCAAACACACCCTTAAATCTATTTTGACAGTTTTCTAGGAAAAGAAAAGATAATTTTTCAAAACATGGCGTTAGAGAAATAAATAATAATAATAAAAAAGATTTTTCTAGTTGCATATGGCTCAATCCTTACAAAAACAAATTGCATTTTATTCATTAAAAAATAAAAAAATTAGCATTGTTTTTTTCAGAAAATCTTTTTTTTTTTTTGTATTTTTGAAATTTATAATAAGTTGTAAAATTTCTTAAGAATTTGATCAATATTTCAATAACCATAAAATTTTAATTAATGGTTAATATTCTAATAAAAATGGTGGATCTACCAGTAGGCTGGTATTTAAATATTAGAAATTAACTAGAAAATTCTTAGAATTATTTTAGGTATTCACTGATTTTAATTTGGAGTATTTTTTCATCACAATATACGAGTAATGAAAAACAATTTTGCCTTTTAGAATAGGTGAACCCTATCAGAGTACTTATATAGATTTTTCCTATAAAAATTTACCTAGGCATGTGAGCCTATAATAAATTTGAAATGTTAGATTTATTCATGAGCTTAAATATTTGTTCTGATACATGAATGAATCATTAGTTAGGAACCTCATCAACACCTTTAAACCACTTCCAGACTACACAATACAACTTACCTTATGTAAGGTATGTTAGGGTGCTAATCATAGTTTTGAAACCCGACCTGGTCATCGACCCGGTCAAGTGATCGGGTCACGGGTCAGATGGGTTGACCCGGGTCA
>Ga0325402_1004164_pt1 | contig 13295 bp, 5 predicted proteins | sample PopdelMetagenome_22_FD_207212 | JGI IMG/M metagenome (GOLD analysis project Ga0325402, IMG submission 207212) | Populus deltoides microbial communities from Bellville, Georgia, United States - Xylem-PdKOR-R3 | ecosystem: Host-associated > Plants > Phyllosphere > Stem > Wood/Secondary xylem... | reverse complement strand
ATGACGAATCTAACTACACCTTGAAAAACCACCAAACATGGTCATAATTTATTAGGGTTTTTGTTCAGAGTTAATTACGACATCGTTTGGTAGTCTTTCAAGGTGGAGTTAGAATCGTTTTGTAGATTTTTTTTTAACAGTACTGAGTATGTAAAAAACGAATCCTCGATGTGTCCCCAATGACTTTTTTTTCTTTCAATTTTTTCATATCACCTTAACTCCTTAGCACCAAAAAAAAAAAAAACCTATAGTGTTTTTTCACCTTTAGTTTTGATAATTTACAATAAAAGAAAGCACTCCTGACTAGCAAAAGGAACAAAATAAAGATACCACCAAATTAGGGAAATAAGAAATCAACGTGCCATAAAACTAATTCAACTCTTCTCTTGCAAGCATCTCTCCCAATGGCGGAACTTCAACAAGAAGGAGAATTAAAAAAGATCCCATCATTTACAGCTTAGCATATAAGCCCCAACACACCTTAGAGGCTCATGTAGTTAACAGAACATAGACATCTACTTGCACAAACACAGTTCTTCTAAGAAGCAGAGAGAGTGTGTGCTCAGGAAGCAAAGCAGAGATACAGAACATGGAGCCTGTTGGTGTGGAAGTGAACAGAGACAAAGAGGACCCAAGCGAGGAAATGGCCAGAGCCGAGATAGAAACATGGTTCAAGCCCAAGAATGGAAGTGTATTTCCAAAAGAGAAGAGGTTGGTGAAGACCATGATGCTTGATTGTTTTATCTCTGCTTTCAGCTCTCCCAGCGGTACTCCTCCTTCCTCTAATGCCGAAGAAAATAACAAAGCTAGTAGTTGTTACAGAAACATGGGTAAGCCATCAAAAGTATCAAATGCCGATTGAATCTTGTTGCTGTCAAGTAATTAATTACTTGTACTGGGTTATGATATGAAGATGTATGTTAGGGTATAAATTGTGTCAAGAGGGAAGGGATTTGAGCAGTGTAACACCTGATGTATGTTTTGGTGACCTTTATTACAATATTTGTGTACGTTTTCTTTTCTATGGGATTTTAATTACTGGTGTAGTTCCCTGCCTTCTTATATCATGGCTGATGTTCTGACATTTTAATGATTAATGGAGCTTTTCTGGTTCATGTTTGCCTCACAAGTAACCAGTTTATCAACCGGGAAAGTTCACAGAAATCCCGGTGAAACGGCTTAATGATTGAACAGCACAAGCTTCTTTTTAGTGACTTGAAAAGCTGAGGTTTCCTGTAAAAGAAACGAAGAAAATGATAAGCTATCGGTTAAAATCCTCTCAGTTTTTTTCTGGGAGGAACTGCTAGTGCCTATCCTGTTAATTAGTGGGTCATGGTTTTGATGCCCCTAAACATAGACTTAAGAGGGTTAATAAAGAATAGATTCAGAAAAATATAAAGCACAAACAATCCCACAATATATTCTGATAGGCATTTTGTGGACACTTAACTGAAAATTGATTTTGATTCTACAAAGACGAACACCCTTTTCAGTCTACCTAGCTATTTTATTCTATGACCTTTTTCTTTACAAAATAAAATAAAAATTAAAAAAAATACAGACGAATGAATGATCGCACTCACTGTAAGGGATCTTATCAATCCTCATGCAGAATAATTTGATTAAATTAAATTAAATTATGTTTAACTTGACTTAAATCAAAAGCTTGTTATAAAATTGAGTCAATATTCAAAAGTTCAAATTTTCAACTTTTAACTTATGAATTAAGACTTATATTACATTCATTTTTCAAAATAATTTCTTTGAGTTATTTCTACCAAAGATATTCTTTAAGTCAAAATCATTCTAACTTATTTTTATCATAAATTATTTATATAAAATAGTTTTTAAATTATGATTTAAAGTTAAGAATCATAATTTAAAAAAAAATCATATGAATCCGATTCTAAGTGATTAGTACATGCTCTATTTTAATCGAGATAGCTCAATAATATTGAAATTGTAAATTAAGAAAGAAAAATAGGATAGATAGAGAATAACTTGTCCTTTAAAATCGCTTAAGTATAATTTAGTTATTATCATGGGATGGAAGAGATGAAAATAATAAAGATAAAGAAGATAAGATGCGACGAAAGACATAGCAAAAATTATGTTTGATAATATTATATAAAAACTATTTTTGTATTTTTTTTTAATGATGACGGACAAGTTATAATAAAATATAGAAAATTTTTATTTGATCTTTAATATGTTTTATTGTTAAAATTACGTAAAACAATAATTAGATATTTTTTTACTTTAAATTTTTATTGAGTGTTGAAATTAATAATAGTATAATAACTCTAGTTATAAAACTTATACCAAGTTGGAGGGTCGACCTAGGACCTAACCAACTCGAGTCTTGAATCAATTTGGATTTAAAAAAAATGCAGGAACAATTGACTTGGTCAAAAACTTAAGTCGCCCTTGACCTAGTACACTTAAGGTAAAACTTGAGTCAAAAACTTGTTGATTCTTTTATTTTTAAAAAAATATTTTTGGTTTTGACCCTTTCTACTCGCGATCCTAGCCTTGTCCTGAGTTGACTCTTGGATCAGATTTTAAAAATATAACAATGATCATTTTTATCCTTACATGTCTTAATTAAACAACTTTGGAATTAAGAGTTTCTTATAAAGATATTTTAGGGATAAAAAATAAAAAATATTGCATTTAGAGAAATGTTCCCTTTACACCTTTTGTTTTGAAAGTACAAAAATTCACTCTAAAATTGCTCGATAGACATTTTTGTTTTTATTTTTCTGTCTCTTCAACCATAGATGTGTTTGTCCCCATTATCTTCATCTCTTTTTTATCAAGATAGTAACTAAACGATACCTTATAGATATTGAGAGTATGTTTTGTTGGCATTTTCTACGAAGCATTCATAAGGCCTTTATCAAAAACATTTTTAGAAAGGATTTTTGCACTTTCTTTCATCACAAAATAATGTATCTAATGGTACAATAATTTTGTTAAAAACAAAGTTAAGTAGCCGAAACGACTCACCTCCAGTCCATTTAGGCTACTCCAGTATATTTGGGCAAGCAAACCAAATAAACGACCTCCAGTCCTTTTAGGTCAACCGACTAACAAATTGCTTTTCAATCTGCTAGCTTGTCCCTTTCCTTTTCTCTCATTTTGACCTCAAACAATTATTTAGGTCTTGATCCAATACCACAAAAAATTCTAGGTTATTGGCACACACCTCAATATAATTCTTTTTAGTCCCAAGAAGTGTTGGACGTACACCAAATTTTATCATGTAGAGCAAACACCGCTTTTCTCACCAATAACCATCAATTTATCACTAATCACCCATTTTTCCACCAATTGCACACGACCATGGTACTATGACATTGCTAACAATAAAACACCCGCAACTCCACTCACCACTCACCACTCACCACGAGGTGTTGTAGTATCACTCTCTACAATACAAGCACCAATCTCCCCACAAATGATATTCTTCACTCACCATGAGGCTCTCCATCATTGATCCACTTGTGGTAAGCTGCACATCACGATATAATTGCAACAATTTTGACCAAAATCTAAAAAAAACTCTTGTCACCAATTAAGAATGGACACAATTTTATCTAATAAGTAATTGTCCACCACTTATAGTAAACACAAGCAACGTAATAGCTATAAGCAATCATCCAACACTTCAAGAAACAACAAGAAACCATACAATAATTCCAGGAATCACCAACATACCTTTGATAATCCAATAAGCTCACACAGAACACCCAACATTCATAAATATACTCTTCCATGTTTTTAAATCTCTTACATATTGTTTCCCTCCTATATTTTACTAACTTAAGTATTGAAGGGTCATTTTTTGAATTTGTTTTATAGAGAAGCTTATAGACAGGCGGTCAAGCCTAGCCACTCCACTAGCCTAGGAAACTATACAGTTGAGTAGGGTCACTAGGACATGAACTTATAGTGATTTTAGAATGTAATTTGATAATTAGTATTACTCTAAATATCAATGTAGAATAAAGGAACAAGAGTTCTTAGCATTGAGGCAAGAACATATATTAGTGCTTGACTATGAGAGGAGGTTTCATGACCTTTCCATATTCGCTTCCTAGTTTGTTCCTACCGAGCAACATGTGATTGATAGAATATGAGGTGGGTTACGACAAGAATTAAAACAAAGGTTGATTGCATTTCAGTTTGGGATAATTAGAGAGCTCATTGAGGCAACTTGGGCCCTAGAATCATGTATAGTAGAAGGTTAGTAGAGTCAGTCTGGGACTAATAAGAGAAATGATGTTGATTTTTTACTCGGATAGACCTCCTCCTTCTAAGAAAGGCAAAAGGTAGTTTGGTCGATTTAGGAAAAGGGAAAGGGCAACAGCTAGTTTTATATAGAGTATTAAAGCAGGGTTAACTAAAGGACAGTCAAACCCAATGGGTGTTTTGGTTGAAGGGACATTAGAACAAAAGACCATTGCCTATCTTTATTGTACCTGGTGTGAACAAAAACATCTAAGAGATTGTTTCGCATCATCAAGATGATGTTATGTTTGTAGAGGAGAGCGGCATGCCTGAAAATTTATTGATTAGATTGAACCTAGCGAGAAAAAGTCATTTTGCAAAGTCCTTACTCCGATCCGGGAATAAAACTTTCTTTTTTTATATAGTTTTTAAATGTAATGTATATACATTATTATTATAACTTAAGGAAAAGAGAGACTGACTTCCCGGAAGGAAGTTACCCCAACACTTACCAAGATATTATCATCGTAGGGCTGAGTTTACATAGGGTCATAGGCAACAGACCTAGAGTCAACAATAATTAGTCATTGTAGATAGACCTACTAGACCAACATAGTCACGAGCTAATGGTAATAGAAAGAAGTTAAGAGTATAGGGTGACAAGACTCAGGAGGTTAGAGCTGTTGCAGATGTAGTAGTAGGTATGCTACAATTAAATTCATTTTTTGCTTATACATTAATTGATCTTGGGGGTGAACATTCGTTTGTTACTATAAAATAATGGGAAAACTAGGGAAAAGTTTATGCGGAGTAGAAAAAGGGTTTACCATGAGTACTCATTTAGGAGAAAATATAGATGTTGATCATTTGTATAAAGGAGTTAGACCTAATTTAAAAAGGGTGTGAGACGAGTGTAGATCTAACACCTTTATAGTTACATGATTTTGATATTATTCTTTGTATGGATTGGTTGAGTAGGTATAGGGCTTAGATAGACTGTTTTGCAAAAAACAATAACTCTTCAAGGATTAAATGGTTGGAGAGTAATATTTAGAGGGGAAAGGAATGTCATATTGAATTGCATTATTTTGGCTATGACTACTGGGAAAATGATACAGAAGGGAAGTGAAGCTTATGTTGCTTTTGTGATGGATGCAAGGAAGGAGAAGAATGTATTGATGAATCTCTTTATAGTGAGACAATTTCCTAATGTATTTCCTAGAGAATTACCAGGATTACCCTCAAAAAAGGAAGTTGAGGTTTCCTTTTATGTACTACTCGGCACGTCTCTTATAGCTCAATCACCCTATAGGATGGCACCTATAGAATTGGTTGAATTGAAAATTCAGCTTAAAATGTTATTACATAAGTAATTTTTCTTGGAGAGCTCCAGTATTATTTGTGGGGGAAAAAAAGGATAGAACCCTTAGACTTTGTATTGACTATAGACAACTGAATAAGGTAAAGATAAAAAATAAATATATATTTTCACAGATAGATGATTTGTTTGATCAACTTAGGAGGGCTTGAGTGTTCTCGAAAATAGATCTGGGATTGAGGTATTATCAATTAAAGATTAATGAGTAGTATGTGTTAAGAACCACATTTAAGATTTGATTTGGACATTATGAACTCCTAGTAATGCTGTTTGGATTGACAAACGCACCTACAATGTTCATAGATTTAATGAACAAAGTTTTTTTAGTAGTACTTGGATATATTTGTGATGGTATTTATAGATGATATTTTAGTGTATTTGAGTTCATACTTGGATCATGAAAAACATTTAAGACAAATGTTGCAGACTTTAAGAGAACATTGACTATATGCCAAGCTAACTAAATGTGAATTTTAACTACAATAAGTGATTTTTTTTGTGTACATATCATATTTGTTGAAGGGATGTGGTGGACCTTAAAAAGGTGGAGGCAATGTTAAAGTAGGAAAGACTTGTAAATGTAATCAAAATTCATAGTTTCCTTGAATTAGCAGGATACTATAGGAGGCTATTGAAGGGTTTTTCATTGTAGCTATTCCAATGACTAAACCGACTTGAAAAGAAACCAAATGGGAATGGATTAAATAGTGTGAAGCGAGTTTTCATGAACTGAAAAGAAGACTTACAACTATCCCAGTACTATCATTTCCTTTAGGACTTGAAGTTGATGTAAACCTTTTAATCATGTGATCAAACAACCCCCAACAAAGATGATACTTCCCCAATAAAGCTAAAAATTAAGTTTAAGAACCTTGACCCAGAGTTAACCTTTAACTAAGAAAGATCCCAAGCTGCTTCTCCTAGGGTTTTATAGCTAGGTTTTATAGGCAACATTGGAAAGATCTAAAGTTATAAACTGACTAAATCTAATCCTTTGATGCTTGAAGAGGGGCTAAAGCCCTTGATTGAAGATAACAACAAAGACACATTTTGTTCAATAGTTGGTGAAAGGAGTACACTAACAGGTCTGATGTTTTTGGATTGTTGATGATGGATTTTTGTTATGTTATGGGAACAACTTGGGGGCAAAGAAAATAACTTACAACTATTACATTTAAAGAGGGTAATCTAGGCTATGGATTAGGAAAGTTAACGAGGTCTGGTGAGAAGGAGAGATCAAACCAAGGCTTGGGAGGTGGTAACTTGACCATGCCTCTTAGGTTTAAAAGGAAGAAAAAAAACTAAATAAACCAAAACGACATCATTTTGGTTAACCTTAACATAATTAGGGCCTTAATCTTCCATATTCAATTGTAGTCTTTAATATCTTGAAACTTCACAATCAAAACCTTAATTGGTTTTAATTTTTAAGAATCTTTTCAATTGTACCCTTGACCTTTTTCAATTGATCCTTCATACTTCGGCGCCTTTTATAATGTGATCCTTGATATTGAGATTCTTCTATTTCATCCTAAATTAGCCCTCTTTAAACTTTTAATTCTTTTAATTTAATCATTGATTAAGTCAATTAAGCCCTTTAAACTTTAGACTTCGTTCATTTTAGTCCCTGATTATTTAACTCTTGCAACTTTGACATGAATTGACTCATAAATTTTGATTTTTCGTTAATTAAGTCCCTGATTGCATTAATTAATCTAATAAAAAGTTTAATTAAGTCCCTAAACATATTGATTGTTCTAATTTTGGCTAAATTGACTTCCAAATTTTATTCTCCTTTCATTTAAGCCCCTAATTAAGCTAAGTAAGCCTTTCCATAGTTTAATTAGGTCCTTGGCTTTTTCAATTTTTTCAATTTTATCCTCATCTTCAACTTTCTCCTTAATTTGGCCCTAAACTATCAAAATTGAGCTACCAAACTTTGCAACCTTGTTTATATTGGTCTTTAAACTTTTAATTTGTGCAGTCTTGACCAATTTCAGTCTATTATCTAAATTTTCTACAACAAGACCTCAAATTATCTACCTACCTAGCATTCTGACTGGCCATGAATTAAATGTCTACTGAATTATGATCCAAAGTATATATTTTTAATTTTATTTTTTTTAATTTTCTTGGAAATGTTTTTGAGTACCTTCGAAAGAAAAAAATTCCCACATGAAAATAAAAAAAATCTTGAGGACATAAAATCAGGCTATGAAAAACCTAAAAAAAGAAAGGAAAAAAAAGCAAGAAGAGATTAAACACTTTAAAAAATAATTGATTTTCTAAAAGTAAAAGTCAATTATTAAAACAGAAGGAGTGTAAGTAAATAAAAAAAGATATTCACATGGACGTCATTCGAGAATCATATAATAGAAGATTGAGTGTCATGACAAATATATTTATCAAGGCATTCACATTCATGTTCACTGCTTTGTTGGACTTTTCTCACTCTTTTAACGTAGCTGATGGTTATTTTGGCTGCATGGAATTAACTTTTTCATCATGCTAGGAAGTAAGATGTTCATTCTCCAATATGAAAAGCTCTACACAAATCATTTTCAGAATTCTATAGCAATGGTAATATTCTGTGGAAAAAAATCGCCTATGTTTCTTCTTTCTTTATTTTTTTTTCTTTTTTTGAGTAGCTGTGATCAACCATTAGCTATGATGTAATTTATAAATTTTATCATTCATCTCGCTATCCCGCAACGCAACGCAGGCTTTAAACCAAGTATCCTTACTCTAATGTTTGTGGAAAATGATTTCTCAATACTTTTTAACAAATTTATGTTCTCTTTTGACATTTTTAGAATAAAAAAACTAAAAAAAAGTTAATTTATCTTTGATTAATCAAGTTTCTATTTCAACTTAACTTCTAATTAGGTCCCTGTATTGAATCAATTTGCTCAATATGAACCATATATTAGTGATTTTGCTGACATCATTGAGTAAATTGTAAGTGATATATATATTTTTTATCTCTTTGACCCCTTTACTTTTTTATTATTTTTATTTTTTTATTACATAAAGAATTATTGAAATTATAAAAAAATGAAGATAGAAAAAATTCTAAAAATTGAAGGTATCTTTATATATATATATAACTTCATTGATTGCTTTCCATAATAAAAAAATAAAAATAAAACATGACTAACTAGATCAACGAGATCAAAGAACACATGTTTTTTTTATTATACAATTTATTTAATATCGTTAGCTATATCACTAATGAAGAACTCGCATTAAACTAATTGTTTCAATACAGGAATCCAATTAACATTTAAATTAGCTTAAGAACTTGATTAATCAATTGCTCATAATACAAGGACGACACTGATTGTTAATCCAAAAAAAAAAGAGAAAGGAATGTGATGAAATGATTATAAATCGAGTAAGCTTGTGTGATATTTGTTTGTTTTTAATTTTATTTAATTAATTTTATTTGTGTTTATTTTTATTATCATTTAATTAGATAAAAAATTAATTTTTGTGAACAAAGTTGTTAAACACAACCATGTCGAAGATCCGAGTTGCGAAGCCAAACATTTTGGATTTTGGTCTATATTTAACTTTCAATTTTTAATTTTTATCTTTATTTATCATTAATGACTTATTATTTATTTATTTATTTATTAACACACATAGTTCTCAATTTATTTTATTAGATATGTACATATCATTTTTTGATATCTTATTTTAACTTTTTTTTATATAAAAGAATGCGTTGAAAAAGCCTACATATTTATTATTTTAGGAAAACAAAAGTCGACCTGCAGCGGAGCATAGATGAAATAGCTAGTGATAAAAGTCCTGAATTAAAAAATTTAAAAGACTTTAATAACAACTCTTGTGATTTAGGATGGTTGTAAAGTAATGCACTTTATAGATAATTGGAGCCTGGAACGAAGAGTTGTTGTTCAGTGAATTAGCCAAATCAAAGAGTTGTTGTTTGGTCAAGTTATTGGGACACAACCAATATAGCAAGACCAAACATCTATTGCTTGGTTAAGTTATTGGGTCATAGGCCTAAACAAACATGATTGACCAATTGTTGTCTAGTTAAGTTATTGGGCTAAAGGCCTAAAAAGCCAAGACCAAACAATTGTTGTTCGGTCGACTAGTTAGGCTAAAAGCCTAACCATCTAATAAAAAGGATGGAGAGCGCTATTCAGGCCAAGGATAAAAGAAAGGAAGAGAATAGATCAACCTAAAAATCAAGAGAAAAGAAAGAAAAAAAAAGAAAGGAAGAAAAATTCATCGGAGTATCATCGTAGCTCTAACAAAGACACATACCACACCTCAAAGAAGAGCTTATAGATATGAATCCAATGGCACCAAGAAAGGCATTCATCAGTGTTGTAACAATAATATGCTCGCCAAACAGATTTTCCTCCTTTGCTTGGATTCAATCCTTAATTTTTCAACAACCCTTCAATTCAGTCTCCAAATTAGCTTAAGCAAAAAGCATGGAAGGAAGAATCAAATTAATTCCCTAATTGTTCAATTCACCCCCAAATTAACCCTAATTAGACAATATACAAAGAATCGAAGGAGAGAAGAAAAACAAAGAGAAAGTATATAATATCATGCACGTGCTTACACGCCACAACCACCTACCAATATTATGTGGCAGCCATTTGATTCTGCATTTCACAAGCTATCAATACATGCACATAAATTATCTATACTATGTTTATCCTTTCTCACAAATTATCAATACAATGCCTACCTTATACCATAACAACACCTATTTGTCCACAAATTGATAGTGTGACACTTACATGGATAACCGGTTTTACAAGTTGTCTATATGGTAAAGGTAGTTATTCTTCATGGTTACTCTGACACTATATATCTATAACTTCACACTTCACGAGGCAATTTCATGTGACTTGAGGTGTATAAATACCTCAAGTCACAAAGTAACCACACAAACAACAATACAAAACCACCCACAATAATCATAACATTCACTCTCTTATGTTCTTGTTCTCTTTACTATACATTATTATTTTTTTATGCATTTACTAACTTAGACATCAAAGGGTCTCTTATCCTAATAAGAAACTTGTTTCGTAGGAGTTCTTGTGCTACTGGCCTAGCTCAACTTAGAAAAACAAAATCTCCAAAACCTATTATACTAGTTCTGAAAAGTTCTAAATTCATTTTGAAGTTTTTCAGACTTCGTCACTCTGCATAACAATTTTATAGCACAAGTTATATCATGAATAAATACTTGGAAAAATAAAGTGATTTACAATCATGTCATTTTCCTCATTCATGATCCTTTTGTGATCCTACTTTTAGCAATAAGAAAATAAAAGCTTTTTTACTTAAAGAGTGAAAAGAATGGAGTACATAACTTATAATCCTAGAACTTTAAAAAGAAAAACTAATTGTTGACTTTTTTTATTCACCAAAATTGAAACTTCAAATATTCATTAGGTTAGAAAAATAATGAATTCCAAAGGATTCATGGAGAGCAGAGACATTTATTTAGATGTTACATGTATACATCTAATTAGTAATAATCAAGACAAAGTTCATCATTTTGGTATTGTATCATTACAAATTCACAATGAGTTATTCTAAAATTTGAGAATACTTACATATTTAATGCTATATATTATCTATAACTCTAAAATAAATAGGGTTCATTATGGTACTTCACTATTCATATAAAAAGTGAAGCACTATAAGTCTTTTTTTTTTTACATCCTTCAACGGTCAAATTAGATGGAATTAATATTGAAATTATGGTATAAGTACTAAATCAAAAGAAAAGGGGCTAAACTATAATATATCCAGAAAAATAGGTTTGATCCTAAATTTTGATTAATGTTTATTTTGATCCACAAGTTTATTTTATTTGTTTTTGGGTCCCTAAATGAGAGAGAGAGTGCATCACTGGAAAATAGCGGTAGAGAGAGAAATAGATTGGTTGTCGTGATTCTAGTCTTAAAAATGATCAGTTTTAGTGTCCAATTGTTTCATTTGACTAGAGAAGTTGGATGGTTTTGATTATTGGCATTCAAATTTATTGAAAAGTAGATCACGCCTATAAAAGATTTGGAATTATGGGTTGATTCTTTGTTTTGTGACTAATTATAGACAACTTTAAGGGAATAAGTGAGTTTAGTGAGTTGCGTATGATATTTTGCATGTGTTCACATGTCAAATATTTGTTTGAAAATGAGTTGTTTGGTCCAAAAACTAAAAGAGAGATTCTACCTAGTTTTTAGCCATTTGGGCTACTAAAAACTGGCACGCGAACGATGCGTCATCCGTCTCAACAGACGATACATTTCCTGTGTTAATTTTAATTAAAAGGCCTTAATTGTTTTTGTTTTTTTTAAAAAAAAAAAGAAGCAATGCTAGGTACTTAGATCTAACCTACTACTGAGAAGGTAAGCGTTGGGCATAGCCGGGTTTGTAAGCTTTTATTTTTTGTTGCTTGAACTTGTTCATCCACTACAAAAGTAAAAATAATTAGGGCCCAAACACGTGGACTTGGGTAAGACCCACGTGCCTAGGCTACTTAGAGTTGCACCAAGAGCTTTATTTGGTTTTTCGGCTCTTTACTTTTTTTATGTTTTTATTTGGTTTTTAATTTTATTTTTAAAGGTAGGGTTTTTACTTAATGTTTTTTTTTTTGTTTGTTTGTTTTAGTATTATCCTTTGATTTAGTGTTGATTTGGAATTGTTTTATTTAATCATATAGCAAAAAATTTAAAAATTAATTGAATCCAATGAAATCTATGAATCGGTTCACAGATTTCACAGCTTAGTTAGTTCACTAACATGGTTCCTATTGTTTTTTGTTCCTTTGATTTTATATTCCATTGAACATATTAAATTTATAAAGTCATGTAAATACAACTTTCACATAATTGAATTTAAAATCACATTTAAATAAAAAGAAAAAGTCAAGTTATAAATGCTCAAATTGGAACCGTTGTATTAGTTTCAATGATAATATCAAAAAATTTCGGGCTAGATACACATTTACTAACTAAATTAATTTAATTCCCTAACACCACCATAGAAATGAAATCCCAGTCGCAGTCTATATATATATATATATAATTTTATTTTATTCGTTTTTTCCGTTACTTGAGAAACATTTTCATAGCTGGAGTCCGTACCATTGACATAAAGGAGTGGACCAGTGACATCCATTCTCATCATCTAGAAGAAAACTAAAAAATATGAGCTTGAGAGTTGAGATTAGGATTTTAGCAAGGTGAGCATAGTTTTGAAACCCGGCTCGGTCTGGCGGGTCGATCCGGGATCCGGCTGATCCGGAGCTGGAACCGGGTAGGGTTGACGAAAAAACAGGGGAAGGAAAAACTCTGTGTGACCCGGCTGACTCGCCGGGTCGACCCGGCGACCCGGCTGACCTGGCAAGACCCGGTGACAAACCCGTTGACTTTTTTTTTTGTTTTTTTACTAAAACGACGTCATTTTAATTTTTTTTTAAGAATTAACCCAACCGATCTAGTTAAACCTGATAACCCAGTCAAAACTCAAAACCCAAACCTTAGACGGTGCCGCGTCTTAAAACTTTGAAGGTGAGTCTTGGAGCCAAAGGTTCATGCACCATTATCAACTTGGGCTAACGTATGCGTATACGGTATTTGGCGGGAAATTTCGGGGACAAATAGGAGAGATGGTGTCTTCA
>Ga0325402_1004162_pt1 | contig 13299 bp, 9 predicted proteins | sample PopdelMetagenome_22_FD_207212 | JGI IMG/M metagenome (GOLD analysis project Ga0325402, IMG submission 207212) | Populus deltoides microbial communities from Bellville, Georgia, United States - Xylem-PdKOR-R3 | ecosystem: Host-associated > Plants > Phyllosphere > Stem > Wood/Secondary xylem... | reverse complement strand
TCAGCTACATGTTGAACTCATGTACATGTAGGTTTGACAAACTGTCAGACTCGACATCCCTAGGCTCAGCATCTCGTCAAGCCTAGATGAATGTAAAACTGATGATCTTTTTATGCCCCCTATTAGGCCATAAAACTCTGCTTGTGTTTTCTTATAATCTTTAACATAAAATGTTAAGGTCAATGATATTCTTCTCTTTATACCTCTAGGTGTATAAAAGTCTTCATAAATACCATCTACTTATCCTTTATTAATGACATGTAAAAGATATTTATCTATTTTTAATGTAGGTGTCAGGAAAATTTCTCTCTCGTTAATCCCATCAAGGCAAGATGACATTGCAGCCCCTCTTCTTTGTAAAAGAACAAGACTCATAAGGTATAAAGACCCTATAAATCCTTTAAAGAAGCAAGCTCACAATCTCCATTCTTATTACATATTTTATTTTCAGTCTCCAATTAGAATATCATGGCCTTTTCTCTACAAAAAAACATATTTACTTAAGTATTAGAGAATTCTCAAATTCACCCAAAAAATTTTTTATAGTTATCAACCACTGATTACCTTAACATACGAAGCACCTGACGCTAGCCATCTTAGATTAAAAAAAAAAGATTACTAGAACTAAAACATTAATTAATTATTTAACACATAAATTTAATTTATAAATTACTTAGATTTTCTAGACACCATCAACAACCTTATTAGCTTATCAAAAAGGATATTTGAGTATGAACATTACATGGAAAATACCAAACAAATGGATTTTTTTCTCAAATAAAAATTAATGAAAGTGTGAAACCGAGTGATTTTTTTATTCCTCAATTATTATTTTTTTATCATTTTTCATCTTCAGCCCAGTCTGTTTACGGGCCCACATTTCCTTCTCTCAATTCAATTCAATAGAACACTCTCTCTCGCGAAAGTACCACTCTCTCCCTCCAAATCTTCTATTCCTTCCTCCCTAAGCAAAATAATAAAAATAAAAAATCCCCCTTACCCCTCTCTCTCAAATCCCTAACCAATAGCAACCATGCAAGAACCAGAGCTTCACGATTTATCAGACGACGCTGATTACGCTGCCTCTCTTCAACAGGTACGGTATCAATAAATCACTCACATTTCCACTAAATTCAATTCAATTCACAAAAATTCTTTCATTCAATATTTAGGTTTTTCTTATGTTATTTTGATTTAGGGATCGGCGAGTATGATGATAACGAGGACCGATAGCGGAAGGAGCACTTCGTCGAGCGTACCGGAAGGAGCAGAAATTGTGTATTTGAAAGATAACGTGACGATTCATCCCACTCAGTATGCGTCTGAGAGAATTAGTGGTCGGTTGAAGCTCATCAAGCAAGGCTCTTCTCTTTTTATGGTATATAAATTAGGTTCTCTTCCTTTTCTTTAAATCAGTTTATTAATTACCTTTTTCTCTTCTCTGTGTTTTAATGTAATTGTCTAGCGAATTTATGCTAAAACGTGGATATTTTTGTGGTTATGGTAGACGTGGATTCCGTACAAAGGGCAGAGTACGAATGCGAGGCTGTCGGAGAGAGGTTGTATTTCTGAACTGTTAATTTGTTGAATTAAGAGTGTTATAATATACTGGAGTAAATGTGATATGGTCGGTGAAATTGTTGGTGTGGTTTTGTTTTTGTAGATAGAAATCTTTACACCATAAGGGCTGTGCCTTTTACGGATGTGCGATCTATTCGTCGACGTACTCCTACCCTTGGGTGGCAGTACATAATTGTTGTTTTGTCATCAGGTATATATATTTTTTCCTTTCATGGAGGCTGTATTATTAAGTGATAGTGGATTTAGAGTTTTTAAATGCCCGAAGCTGCTTTTAACAAGTGAATAAAGATCATTAAATGCTTGAATGCTTTTAGTCTAAGAAATGGCTAATGTTTTAGTTGATAGAACTTTTGTAGCATTGATGTACGATACATGTCAGATCCCAAGCATCATATTTTTTCATGGATTTCTCACTTTTTTACGGATTGATCTTGTTATGAAATTACTGGGAGGCATTAATGAAGATGAGTGAAATGAGATTATGAAGAATTTGGTACTTTGTAATGGCAATCTTTATTGTGTGGCCTCTTTTTTTTGTGACATTTGTATTGAGGAGAATAGCTTTATTTTATTTACATTTTTACCTTATCAAGGTATGATAATATTTGTATCTATTTATGAGCTATTATTTTTATTCATCTTGTTTAATTTTATTTCGAGGTGATTATTTCTACTTCTAGTCACTGTTGTTTGGTTGGTGTGTTTGTGTTCTATGTTGATGATTATGAGTTTTGGGGTTTAAAATTGAATCCATCGATACCTGGTTTTATTTCTCCTCATTTTTAAAATGGAGGTGTTTTGCAGGACTCGCATTTCCTCAACTTTACTTCTACAATGGAGGAGTCAAAGAGTTCCTTGCTACAATAAAGCAACATGTTTTTATTGTGAGGTTGGCTACTGATTTAGTCTGCAACTCCTTTTATTTTGAGATTCTCTTCCTCGACCTCTTCCTGTCTATCTATAAATATCTACATTATAAAGATGCATATTTAGATATTATAAGAGCAAAATCTAATATATTGAAGTTACATTTATTTATGCTTCACATGGGGAACATTTTACATTTAGAATTGACCACTGATTTCATTTTTTATCCTTGGTGCCTTGTTTCCTAATCTCTTTGTGCTTTGTGGTAAGAAAGGCTGCAAGGTTATTCTTGAAATTTGACAAGGATTAAATGAAGACCTTGCTTGGTAAGATACAAGGACTAAGCCTGGCCTTACTTGGGCTATGGCCAAATGGAATTTTGGCCTCATGGAATCTTTTCTCCTTCTAGAAATGGGTTGGATGGTGGGGTTATCGGTTCTCTTTCTTTTAAGCCTGTTTATGACAGGAAAAAAAAAGATAGAAAGAAAAGAAAATAATCAGTTTATCGGTGACTTGTTGCTTCGTTCTGCAAGCATTGTTGTTTGGAAAGGTAAGTTTAAAAAGCATAGGGAAGGGGTAGCAGCATGAAGTTTGTCCTGTCATGTCTTGCGTAGAGTTTCTGATATGAGAGAAATGATTATACTTTTGAGGGTTTAAAACTTTTAGTACAAAGGTTGATATAAAAGAACTGTTTTGGTCACCTATCTTAGGGATTTCTTTGGTTTGCTGGTTTTTTCTCTTTCTTCTGGGGTCGTATAAGTACTCGTTACTTTTGGGAGCTGGGTTTCTTGCAATTTTTCCTCTCATTGTTGCACGTTTTCTTTTGTACTTGTTAAGTTCTCTACATACTTTCTATATGCTTCCGTGTTGCCCCTTTGCTCTTTTTTTTCCTTTCAACTTAAATAACAGAAGAATGTTGTTTGGCATGAGCGTGGCATCGAGCATGACACTTTATATGAACTGTGCTGTTAAGTCATGTTTAATGCGTTCTTTTAGATTAAGTACACTTTTTTTTTTTTATTTTATGGTGGAAGGGAACCTAGTTACACCTTAGAGACTGAGACATCCTTCAAAAGAATTAAGTGAAAAAAATAAGAAGATTAGAGCAGAAGTGCCTTCTCCCAGAAAGGCCCCACGATTTTAATCATCTTCACGTCTTTTGTTTGTGCATTTCAGGATATTTTTCAGTTATAAGATTAATTTGTATATGACGACGTCCTTAAACTTGTTTACTCTTACATATATCTGGATCTTATTTATCATTAGAGATGCTATTTCTATAATCATGTTGCTGTACATCACATTTACAGATCATTGGAAGATGCAAATGTATTTCTGGTGAATGATTTTCAAAATCCCCTGCAGGTGTGCATGAACGGTTCTCTATTCTCTCTCTTTTTAGATAACTGGTAATCAGTCACTTTCAATTGCAAATATTGCTTTTAGATGTTGGTTTGCATTAGACATTATTTTCTTCTAGATTGTCCAATCTCGGTCATTTCTGATATGTTTCCAGGCCTATCCCCTGAATTGATCTAGATCGTGATATGTTTGGTTGCCATGTTCTTACATTTCACTTTGTCTTTGTCTTCTTTCTTTCTTTTAATGGGTTTTAACCGGGTTTTGCAGAAAACCTTGTCCTCTTTAGAGTTGCCTGTTTATATTGCAAGTGGACCATCTGCATCCGTTTCAGATGGTGGTGAATCTTCATCTTGTGAACTCCAAGAGAGGATTGGTGACTCTATCCGTGATGAAATTCCTAGGCCTTCTCAAAATCCTGGGAGGCAGAAGCATAAGAGTCATGATCCTGCTCGAGATCTTACGATCCATGTATTGGAAAAATTCTCTCTTGTGACCAAATTTGCTCGGGACACAAGTTCACAACTATTTCGAGAAAGTAATAGCAATGGCTATGGTGCTGTAGAAAGGAAAAGTTCTAGCTACTCTCTCCCTGATGTCCCCCATAAGCCATCCATGGATGCAGAGATAGCTCTCGAGGAAGGTCCTGTTCCCTCAGATCCTCTGGAGGTAACCATTTTCTATTTCAAATCTATTAGTATTTTGGGACCCTCTGGAGTTTAATTAAATTTTTGGTTTTGCTGTGTCCTGCTTCTAAAAGCTAATATATTTTTAACACATTGGATGTACACTTCATAAAATATTTACTTCTCATTTGAACATAACCCTTAATGTGCACATCATCATTAGGTTTGCAAATGCATTTGAAACTGGGTTGACATAGATATTGGGTACTCTATATCTAACTTGCAGTTTAGTTATGCCATTGTTGGGCTTTTGCATATAGGTTTTTTGACAGTGTATGTTGCTGAACATTTTGTTCTTTTCACTTTTGTGTGAATCTAACCATACAGAATTTACTTGCAACTTTTGAATTTAATGTATCGATTTTCTGTTCTTGTTTTGGTTTTTTCTGTTTCTTTCATCCTCTTTTTGTGTTGAGGAAATATTTTATAAGCCATGTTGGTTGTGTTAACTAGCAAATGGAATGGTGCAACTGATTCTTTCTCTCAATAATATATTGTATTTTAAAAAAGAAGGGTGTGACTGACTGGTGTAGTGCCCGATGCATTGGAAGTTCACAAAGACTAGTTTAGACCTGCAGGCTTACCATTACGTTTTTAGTAATAGCATGGATAAAGATTTGAATCCGCCATTTACCAGTCAAGCTATTCATTTTGGGCTAGCTTAATCATTTTCAGTAGGCTAGTGTTTGTTTTATCCATGGGGACTTGTTTGAAATGGGTGGTATTTTTCATGTATTTAATTAGTTATAAAATCTATCAAAGAAGTTATCTTGAATGTGGTAAACATGAGATTTTCTTGGGAGCCAGACACCTTTTGTGAACTTTTTACTGGGATAAGTTTGATTGTGCCAAATTCTCACCATATCACATACCGGCTAGTAGTGTTTTATCAGTGGAAGTATCATAGTTAAAGATCGAGAGCTTTATCCTTCTGGTTCAATTCAGGCGTCTCGAGTTATTTTGGTTGGGAAAATTTGAACTTCTATTCCAGTGTCGTCTGATGCAGACCTCCATTCTTTTTAAACAGACAATCATATGTAGGAAACATGATCATGGTGAGGAGGCTGACACAAATGTGGGAACTTTTGAGCTAATCAATTCTAAGGAGGTATAAAAGGAGCCTTTATGGTTTAATTTAGTGTCTAGTTCATTTCTCTGCTCTCCTGTAGTGATTATCAATTCACAAAATATATCAATGGGAGATGGTATTCTACCCATAATATCTGGAAAAGTCTCTTCTTTTTTCCATTTCTCCTTTATGACTCATCTACAAAAAAAGCACACTGACTGAGCTCAATACAAATTACATCAACTGAGCTCAATACGAATTACATTGACTCAAAACAATACGTTCTTTAACGTACGGGCACTGTATTATTCATGTGACATGCCATCCTTCTTGATTGTTCTTACATGAAGTTGGAATAAAAATGTGGTAGTTGGGGGTTATGGATCCATAGTAGAGATGTAAGCTGCTGGTCATGAAAAATATTGGAATATACACAAGGCGGGGTTTGAAGAGTGGGAAAATTGGTTTTCCAAGCATTACGATATTGATGTTGCTTCCATTGCTTTGCAAAGTCTTAAGTCCCGATTTTATTTTTTATTTGGGTGCATTGTGTCAGTACATGACTTGATTTTGGGAATTATTATGATAGAACATCTTCACTGACGTAGTTAAGAGGGAAACACAGCAACAGATCAGCAGACATAATCCGACATAAGTGAGAAAGAATTTAGAACTAGGTATTTTATCAGTGTTTAAGAAAAACCTCTAGTTTCTGAAATTCATTGATGAAAGGAATAATATGATGGCAGTAATTTTGTCTTACGGCTTATTTATACTAGAATAAGATCTCTAACCCCAGCCTTACATTGAAACCTTAAACAGAACTTCTAATCCTAGGCACCCACCCAAATACTTTTAAGAAAAACATGAATTTCTAGTTAATAAAAAAAGCTCATGACTGGAGCAATTCTGCTGTCTTTTGATCGTAGATCAGAAAATTTAGTCATATCCAGGTGATTGCTGCTAGTTGAATTAAATCTGAGAATTGTTACATTAAAATACATCAACTTCACATTTGTTGGTTGTTAAAGTAGAAGCCCTAAACATAAGCGAGTCTTACATTTGAGGGGTTTGACACAGTAGCATCTCAGATTTCATAAATTGATCCTACTCAAGGATCAAAACAAGAACTGAGTGTGCCCTTATGCATGCTTGTACTTTTCATTTTCTTCACTTGCTTTAAAAAAGTTAGATTGTAGATCTCCATGTACTTAATGGTGTGTAACTTTTCCTGCCATGTGATTTCAGTGCTTCCTTTAGGATATTAAATGCCACAGAAGAAAAGCACATATTATTGCTAACTACTTGATTTAGTGTTTCTATTAAGAAATTGAAGATGATAATGACTTTCTTGGGATGATTTAAACTGTGTTTTGTGGATTTCTTTCCTGTGTTGATCAATATATAAAATTTGTTCTTTTTTTTATGTGAGATTAATTCTTTTCCCCACTTCTGTATGGCAGTTCGATAAAATGACACTCATATGGGGAAAACCACGACAGCCACCCTTGGGGTCAGAAGAGGTCAGGCTTTTTTTCCTGAAGATAAATTCTCTATCATTTTTAATGATAAATCTGTCAATATGAATGCCTGTCAAGTTACTGCCCACAAATTCAATTGAAATAATTTCATTTGCAGCACTCTTAATGTTTTTTCTGCTGTAGCCTTTTATTTTGGTCTCAGACACTTCCTTGCATTGACCCAAATGCTCCTTTATTTTTGGCATTTTACATGAATGGGTTCTATTTTGATTATGTGCCCATGTTCACCTTCCTCTGTATCAATTTAAAAAGTAGATGGTGTGTGCATTAGGGGTGAGCAAAAAAACCGATTAAACCTAGATAATCAGAAAAAACCGAACCGTGAAAAAAAACTGATTAAACCAATAAAAAAAAAATCGGTTCGGTCTGGTTTCGGTTTTAAAAGGTTGAAACTGAATAAACCGAATCAAACCAGTTCAAATAGAAATAAAAAACCCAGTGGTACTATAAATAGCTTTCCATACCCATCTATCTTTTAGTTTCTTCTTCTAACCCTAGCAAACCCAGCTCCCCCCAACCTCCTCCCTTGTTCAATCTCTCGATCAAATCTTCGTCTCTCAACCTTTCTATCTCTAAATCAAAGCTAGCAGTTGCTCCTTCAAGTTCTTTGCTCCTCCAAGAGTTGGATGAGAAATTTGATGCTGCCTATTCTCTTTTCAAAATTGTTTTTTCTTCCTTTTGTCATGTTAAAAGCCTGTTTTCTTGAGTACTAGATGTCGGAAGTAGTTTCTAATTTGCAGTTTCTTTAAATCAGACTGACATATGCAGCCACTCACTATTAGATGCATGAGTTCTGGGAGATTCATCTCAACATGCTTCTAGATTAGTACTTCACTATCCTTGACTGGTCCTGTGATACAGCAACTTCTACTAAGTTAATGCTGTCATACCAATATTGAGACTTATCAGATTGCTCAATGCAACTAGTAACTTTTCTTTTGATTTCTGTAGATCTATTATATATTCATTTCCCAGATTTATTTACGAGGTTGCTGGTTTGCTACAACATGTTGCGACTACTATCTTGAATGTTGTGAGAACATTAACTTAGAAGAAACTGGTTTTTTCCCTTCAATTAACCGAACCAAACTGAACCGAAACTGGTTGGTTTGAACCAATTTCGGTTTTGATTTTTTTTTATAAAAAAAAATTGGTTTGGTTATTTTTTAAGGTGAAAACCGGACCGAACTGAAAATGCTCACCCCTAGTGTGCATAATATGCTATACACATGCTGACTCATTATGTGTTTTTAGAATTTGCATTTTCTTAAATCGAAACAATAATCATGATTATCTTCTGGGTAAAAGTTTGATTGATAAAGAGTTGGCTCATGATTTAATTGCTGCTGACATTTTTCTTTGATTTAACACTAGGGTATGCAATGGTCCTTAAACTGGATGTGTTTTCCCATCATAGTCAATTTAATTTGAAGTATCATCTGTAAACCTTGTAGTATGAGCCATGTTACAATGATAGTCCTTGGATGGCTGTGGTTTTTTTTAACTCTGATTTGACATTTATTGCTATTACTCAATCTTATTGTTTTAAGTTCATATGCCAAACGCCCAAACCCTTGTGAGTTCAAGGGTTACAGATCCACCCTGAGGAACCATTTATTGTTGTCATAAATCGATTTAAATTTGTTCATTTCATTTGCTGAAGCATTGAAGATGGATTTTGCAGTCCTTTGGCCCTTAATTCTGATTTTTTACTCAAGACATTGAATGTACATGCCACAACTGTTCTTCTTGTTGTTTTCAAATTTTTGTTGTATTTTCAGTGGGCTACTTTCTTGGATTCTGAAGGGCGAGTCATGGATTCAAAAGCCTTAAAAAAGAGAATATTCTATGGTGGAGTTGAGCACACAACACGCAGAGAGGTTTGTTGTTTACTATCATTAAACAACTGTTTTATGAGACATTCTTTGGTTTAATATGTTATTCTTCCTAGGATTAACAATTATGAATATAGGTCTGGCCATTTTTGCTGGGATATCATGCTTATGATTCAACGTATGCGGAGAGGGAATACCTCAAGTCTTCCAAAAAGTCAGAGTATGAGACAGTAAGACAACAATGGCAGGTTTGTTGTAATTCTCAGTTTTCCACACATCACTGTGTGCTTATGTTTCTGCCTGATATGTTTCATGGAGGTTTTTTCCCCCTTGTTGAAGATTGGGTTTTAGACACCCTTTCATGTTGATGATTGAATTTGTGTTTTTTCCCTCTTTGCACGGGCTTTTATTTCTACTTTCAACTGTTTCATGAAACGTGCTGTTTTGTTGCCTGCATTTCACTTGGTTTGGCTTATATGATTGCTATTAGGTTCAATGATTGTTAATGCATTGCTGTGGAAAGGAAACGGTGATTTGCCTTCATATTGTCTGACTTTCTCACTATAATAACCAACTGAACAAAATGCACAACAAGAAGAGCAACTTTTGAGGCTTCTTTTGTCAATCATATGTGATCCCTTGGCGGATTAAGTGCACCATACACTCAAATGAACTGAGTATTTGTTTGGTTCAACCATGCTTTCGGGGGGGAGCTTCTAGCTCATCCTTCCGTCTCTCATAATCAGCTAAAAACAGTGCTTTGCTTTCAAGCACATGGGGCCAAAGAGACCTTAAGACTCAGTCTCAAACTATTCAGAGTCAGATGCATGGATTTTATTTTTTTATCCGGCTCTGTGTTAGGCTAAATCTTTGCTTTTTACACCCAGGGAGATGAAATTTCATTGTTTGTCTGTTTTTTAGCCTAATTGCTTGTACTTTCACTTGAAATTAGTTTTGCTTGTTAGGCCGAAGTGCAAAACTACTTTCTAATCTGATTGTTGACTTTTTTTTCCCCACATAAAATACAATGTTTTATTTAGGAAAAGATGACATCACATTTTTAAGGTTAGGTTAAACCGTAAGTATGATAACTATGTTTTGGTCTCCCTGTCAGGACAGCAGGTGCTTTCAATCATCTTTAACAGTTGTCATTGCTATTCTTCTAATCTTCTTTGAAGAAGTTTCCTTTGAGGCTTAATACATGCCTTTTTTTTGCTCCTGCAGAGTATCTCTACTGAACAAGCAAAGAGATTTACAAAATTTAGGGAAAGGAAGGGCCTTATAGACAAAGATGTGGTATGCATGAAGCTACTGTTACTGTTTTAAATTATTTATTTTACAACATCAAATTAAAATATATTTAAGTTAATTCTAATAGCTGTTTTGTTGTGTGTTCAAGGTGAGGACTGATAGAGCGCTGTCTTTCTATGATGGGGACGATAATCCAAATGTGAATATCTTACGTGATATTCTGTTGACGTACTCCTTCTATAACTTTGATCTTGGTTACTGTCAGGTAGTAACTTCATTTCTGCAGTTTTTTTGTTGAAGGAGATGCTTTTTGTTATCCTTTCTGACAATCATGGAGTCTTTTTTTTTTTTCCCTGTTTGGTGCCTATTTCTATATTTTGCATTAATGTAACTTTGGAAGTACTGTAATGCATGTCAATAATTGCATTCAGGGAGGTGTTACTTTGTTGTAATTAGCAACTTTTAGTGCTTAGCAGCTGCTTGATCTTGTTAGTCCTTTCCACCTATACTTTTGTTTCTACTATTCTTTTTATTGTACTTCCATTTCTATTCTTTTTCATGCACTTTATGTTATTCCTTGTTACTTGCTCTCATCCTGGTACGCGGACTGTAAATAAACAATATGGTTTCAATGAGGATAAGTTTAGTAATTCTTAGTTGCAGTTTATCTTAGTGTTGTCTCATATGCTCTCATCCAGGTTCAGAAAACAGGTAAGAGTGGGTTGAAAATTGCCTTTTCCTATTGGGAAATAAAATGTCAAGTGAATACATTCAAGGCCCCTTTTCCATCCTATTTGGGAAATGGGTATAGTGGGGATGCTGAATATTCATGTCTCTGCCCTTTTTTTCTCAGGGTATGAGTGATTTACTATCCCCAATTTTGTTTGTGATGGAGGATGAATCAGAATCGTTTTGGTGTTTTGTGGCACTGATGGAACGTCTTGGACCCAATTTTAATCGCGATCAAAATGGCATGCACTCTCAGCTTTTTGCATTATCCAAGGTCTCTCTCTCCATCCCCCCCTACAAGCCTATCTATGTTCTTTTCTTTTCTTTTTTCTCAGAAATTTATATATATTTTGACAATTCATCTATTGAACAATATCCCATCTTAAATTTAGAGTCTGTTTGCTTCTTTAGTGAAATTCAAAGGCCTTTTGGCTTAATTAATTCTGATGATCTTCTGTCTTGTGTCACTGTATAATTTACAATATCAAATTGTGAATGGTAGACAATCATTTTTTTGGGATGTTATAGCTTTGGATGAAGGTTAGGTGTTGGCTGGGTTTTCGGTAAATTGTTTTGTTAGGCTGCAGTTACAAACTGAACTAACTTTTACTATTCTTATCGCAGCTGGTGGAGTTGCTTGATTGCCCATTACATAACTATTTCAAGCAGAATGACTGCTTGAATTACTTCTTTTGTTTCCGCTGGGTTCTCATACAATTTAAAAGGTCAGATTAGTGGATTATTTGTTCCTCTTTTTTCTGCTCTTAGGATGGATGGATGTCTTTTCAATGAAGCTGCTGGCATACCCTTTCACTGCCTTTTTTTCCTTTGCAATTACAAACATAGTATAGTGGATATAATTTTTTTTCTCATATAAAAGTTAATGAGTGAGTGAGATGCTCAACACTGATGTTGATTTTCAGCGAGTTCAGTTTAGCTTCAATTTAAAACGATTATAGTAGCAAGTCTAATGTTGTTTCACCAAGAAGAAGATACTTGCATGCATTCTATAATCATTGTCTCAAAAAACTCGGATGCTTGCTGGGGTTAGTGATGAAAGGTACATAATTTACTAGTTTGCAATACTTCTTGAGTGTATTGGCTTCGAATAAATTCCAGAAGGGAATATTTACAATAAAGTACAGCATCTGGGACCTCTCCTTGATTGAGATGATTGATACAGAATACCATGCTGGACAAGACATGCAGATGCATTCTTTTTTTGTGACTAATAGAAAACCAGATTTGGGATGAGATATGTATGGAGAAAATCATTCTCAAACATCACTATGGTGTAAGTCCCAAAAAAAAAAAAAACAAAAAAAAAAAAGAAAACAAATCACAATGGTGCAAGTAACTACATTCAGTATTGTTTTTGTATCCTGAGTATCTGAAGGCTATCACTATGCTCCTTTAGTGCTAGAAATCAAAGGAAATATGGTGTTATTGCTTTATTTTTCTCACTATGATTTACCAAATTTTCAGGGAATTTGAATACAAGAAAACAATGCGATTGTGGGAGGTGTTGTGGACCCATTACTTGTCTGAGCATCTGCACCTGTATGTATGTGTTGCAATCTTGAAGCGATACCGCAAGAAGATAATGGGGGAGCGCATGGACTTTGACACGCTCTTGAAATTTATCAATGAGCTGAGTGGCCATATTGACCTTGACGCAATTCTTAGAGATGCAGAGGCTCTGTGCATATGTGCTGGTGAGAATGGTGCTGCTCACATCCCACCAGGAACTCCACCTTCATTGCCTACTGAGAATGAGAATGCCTTATTATATGCGCAAGATGATGAAGTACTGTAATACAGTTCTTCTCATTGGTACGATATAACCGGCTTTATTTTTTGTTTTCTTCATCAAATAGCTGTGTATAATTGCTGTTTTTTCGAAATAAAACGTTAATAATCAAGCAATCAACTCCATTTGCTGTCCTCCTTTAAATGACATTATCATGTGTATTGTTGCGTGAGAATATATAACTTAGCTGGACTGACAGTCGCCTCTTGTTACTTTATTATTTATCAATCACATTTCCCTCAGAGAGGGAGATGTTTGTGGGTTTCCATCTTCCTGTTCAGTCTCTCCTGTGAAATCTACTAGTTTCTAGCTTCTCGTGGTAGAAAGACATTTTCGGAGGGATGTGTGAACATCCGCGTACCAATCAGCTGATTGTGATGGTTTTCTTTTCTTTTTCGAACAAAAGATGGCGCTTTTTTTTTAATAAAAAAAATAGAAATTATAAAAAACCACACTTTATTTTAGACTCTATTATTTAATCTGCATCCTCTTCAATCTCAATAACAACTAGCAGGCTCCATGTTCAATAAATACAGATTGTTTAAAAAGTGTTGTTTTCCGACCGTAGCAT
>Ga0325402_1004159_pt1 | contig 13305 bp, 7 predicted proteins | sample PopdelMetagenome_22_FD_207212 | JGI IMG/M metagenome (GOLD analysis project Ga0325402, IMG submission 207212) | Populus deltoides microbial communities from Bellville, Georgia, United States - Xylem-PdKOR-R3 | ecosystem: Host-associated > Plants > Phyllosphere > Stem > Wood/Secondary xylem... | reverse complement strand
TAATTAGCTATACATTTCTAACATCTTGCGAAAGGACATCAACTATTGACCTGATCTTTTGTTCTTCGAGGTTCTGGCCTTCACCTTATTTGTCCTATTTTCAGTTAATTTTTAATATTATTACTGACATTGTGATGTGGTTTGTTATTGTGTATGCAATATTGCAGAAGCAAGCATGCCTTAATTAACTAATAGCAAAACAGCTGACATTTGCAGCATATGACCACAATATCAACTTTCTACGTAGATTTTAGCTCACAGGAGAGCATAACTATTGCATCATATGTATCACTTTCCTACAAATTACTTTTGGCAAGGTGAACCTCAAGTTTTGAGAAGTAGAGTGCAAAATAGTGGTGAATGAAGGGTTGTTTAGGGTGTAAGAAGTAGTGGAAAATGAGATGGAATTGTTAAGAGTTTCTTGAGAGACATTGTAGAAAACTATTTTGGATTGAAAGCAATGAAACTATCGATGGTGATAACAGAAGAACCAGAAGTATTGAGTAACGAAAGAGAGAGAAGGAACCATATTGTTGCCTTTCTTGCTTCTCTGCTTTGCATTTTACAATTGGTCTGAGCATTCCTCTACTTCTACGAATCCAAACATCACTTTAGCTCAGCCAGTATCATTTAGTCAGGAGTCTCTTTTAACTTTTTGTTGGCTTGTTTTTCTTTGAGAAGACTGAAAAGGAGCATAAACCCATTGGATTCATCAACTAGAAAGGTTCTAAGAATTGGTTCTGATTGATTTGAACTAGCAAAGTCGGAATTTCTTCTTTTGAGAATGAAAGATGGAATTCTGACTGTTGCAGCTCTAGCTTGGCCTAAGGTATGTATCTAGCTAAGTTTAGTCCAGATATGCTTAGTCTTGATGTATGAAAATTGGTCCGGAAATACTCTAAATGTCGAGTTTATTAGGCATGAAATCGATATATGCGTGTGCGATGCAAAACCTAACAAGTGGATTGGTTTGCAGATTTTATAAGTAATTCAGGTGCGTTTCAAAAAACCTAACAAGTGGATTGCTAATCTCAGAATTGTCTATCTGATGTCTGTGTTCTTCTATAAGACATTCTCTGCGTTTCAAAAAAAAAAAAAATTGATTGATTTGCACACTAAAGATCCTCATTGCTTTGAAAAGTGATGCTACGCTTATGTTTAATTTCTGATTTTTTTTTCCACTTTTCTAATTGAAATTATAGTTTTAAAACTAGATGAGTCGAGAGCAAAGTGTAGCTCACAAGTAGAGAGGTTGATCTAAAAAAAATTAAAAGGTAAAAATAATATCGTTTTAATCAAAATAATTTATTTTTTAAAAAAAAAATCAGTTTTTTTTACTAGGTTTAACCCAGTTTATTCATTGCAGGTCAGCCCAGGATTTTAAATAAGTTAAACAAAGTCCATTCTTCTTCTATTTTTTTTTTTTTTAACTCAAACTGATATATCCCTTAGATCAATTAGATCCCGAGTTAACTAACGGTATAGATTTTATAGCTAGAATTAAATGACACATCCCTATCCATAACCACGTAGTAAATTTTTCATTTGTAATATATATATATATATATATATATATATATATATATATATATATATATATATATATATATATATATCAGTTGAACTTCATCTTCACTTGCATCAATGAGTTGGATTTATCTTTGAAAAACATGACAGTTAAAATATTTGCCGGGCAATCTTTTTATTACCCGTGTCAAAGTCAAGAATTCCAGAAAACAATAGACATAAGACATCAAGATTTCTAACATCTTGCCAAGGAAATAATTTGCTAACTGGTCAATTATTTCGGCACCGAATCCTGTGATGCTGTTCAGGATTACGTCTTACAATGGAAAGTAAAATTTGGTAAGGAAACATTGTTTCTTTAATACCACACCTGAGACATATTGGTGCATTTCTTTAAAATTTCTTATTCCTGTTTATACCAAACTTTAAACTATATTTATATTAAAAAAAATTACTGGCTGTGATCTGATGGAGACGAGTATGGTGCACCTACCAAACATATCTGTAGCCATGAATTCTTCTTCAGTTTCTCATGGAAAATGGGAGAGGGGGGATGCTTTGTTCATGCCTGAAGAAGTTGTCAGGATCAACTTTGGTCTTCACCAGTCCCAATCTCCTGAAGTTATCCTTGAAGTATTTGGTGCCCCAAACACTTGCTTCCTTAAAGCTTGTGTTAGTCTTCTTGTTCATGCCCAAATCAAGGTCCCTATAATTGACATATGCAGTCCTTGGTTGAACATAAGGTTTCATGTACTCATAAACGTTCCTAATCCAATCTAGATGCTTTGCATCATTCTTTGAAGGATGATCCCAGCTGGTCATGTAGCGGATCATGAACAGGGTACCCTTTCTATGAGGGAAAGGAGTCTGATTTTCTGAAATTTTGCTCATCATTCCACCATAAGGAGTCAATGCTATATTAGGTCTCTCTTCTTCTAATAACCTTTCCCATAAACCTTCAAGTATGGTTTCAGGTATGGGTTCTTTTGCATAGTCTGACTTGGCTTTGAAGTAACCCTTGTATATATTCTTCCTTTCAAGTAGAAATTCAGGTGTTGTATCATTGGAGTATCCAGCTACAAAGAGCACAGAATTGATCCAGCTTGTTTCAATACAATCCTGTCTAGTCAAACCCAATTCAGGGAAGCTGTCTTGCATTACTCGGAGGAGTCTTTTGGCATCACCAAGAAACAAGGAAATGTAAGTGGTTGATACTGTTTTTTTTCCTCCGTTACCAGCACCAGCCAATTGTAGGGTGACTCTGATGAAGAGATCCTCATTAAGTTTATCAGCAACTTGTTGCCATCTATTAAGGATTTTGATAGCACCTTGTTCCAGGGTCTTAGTAATCTGAAAAACTGTCACAGTTGATGGAACTGGAACCAATTTTACTTTCCAGGCGGTAATGATTCCAAAGCTGCCTCCTCCACCTCCTCTGATTGCCCAGAAAAGATCTTTCCCCATGGCTTTCCTGTCAAGAACTCTTCCATGAACATCAACTATGCGAGCGTCGATCACATTGTCTGCTGCTAGGCCATATTTCCTCATCAGATAACCATAAGCTCCTCCTGTAATGTGCCCACCAATACCTATGGTGGTGCAAAGACCAGCTGGGAAACCATGAGTTTTGCTTTTCTCAGCAATTCTATAGTAAAGTTCACCATTCGTGGCACCCACTTCAACCCATGCGCTACTATCATCGATATCGACACTAATGGATCGAAGGTTGGCAAGGTTTACAACAATGAATGGTTTTTCAATTTCAGAGACATAAGAGAGTCCCTCATAGTCATGGCCTCCGCTAAGGACTCTAAGATGAATTCCAAGCTGCTTTGAGCAAATAACAGCAGCTTGGATGTGAGATTCCTGTAATGGAGTGAATATAAACTCTGGTTTTGGTAGTGAAGGCGTTGTGAATCTGGGGTTTTGAGCAGAAGATTGCAGAATAGTAGTGTATGAAGAGTTTTTTGGAGTGTACAAGATGGTGGAAAAGGGAAAGGAGAGTTCAGAATTTTGTGAGAGACACTGCAGAAAGCTATCCTGAACTGGAAGTGAGAGTAACAACGAAGGATGTAAAAATAGAAAAACAAAAAATAACAGAATGGAAGAACCTGAACAGGCCATTTTGCTTGTTTTTCCTGCTGCTTAGGCCTGTGTTTCAAGAACTCTTATAGAGAGCTGTGATCTGTGTATCATTTGGTCAAAACTCTATTTAATACTCTGTTTTCAGGGAACACAAACCCTCTAAAATAGATTTTCTTGTAAAGAAAAAAATCATAAAACTTGATAATAATTCATCAAATAAACCTTAATTACTCGTCAAACCAATCTTAAAAAAAACTAAGATTACAGTGAGAGACTAATATGGAATCTTATTTTATTTTTAACATGACATCAGATTTAATCAACGATATAGAGGCCTAATGTGAATACCACGTGTTTGACCAAACCATTGCGATTTTTTTAATGTTAGTGCCTAAACGCGACTCGTCTTTTTGCAATCTTCGCATGGAACACAAAATCCAAGCATATCTATCGACTCATAAAAGATTCTTCTGAATATCTAATAATTTAGCATATCAATCTCCTAAACAGGCAGAGGTGGAACAGGGGAGGCAAGCAGGTACAGGTCCTGCAAAGCATTTTAATATTTTTTTATTTAGTATTTAAATATAAAATAGTATGATGTTTTTATTTTAAATAAATAAGTTTTTTAATAATATATCTTGTTATATTAATTTTTAATTTTTTTAATAAATACTACTAGCTCCGCCCGTATAACCAAGAATGAAAGTCATTTCTTGCTAGATTTCGTTAATAATACAATCATATGTTTTTCAACAAATGTTAGATAGATTGAGACTTTGTTTGGCATTGTATTTTTATTTATATTTGAATATATTTTAAAAGTGTATTTGATTTGAAAAAATATTAAATTATTTTTTTAATATTTTTTAATGGTTTTAATGTTGCTAATATAAAAATAAAATTTTAAAAAAATTATTTTGATAGATTTTCAAATAGAAAATATTTTAAAAAAAATTCTTACATGGAATATCAAAGACACATTTAATCTTGTGATAAAAATTCAAAATTGATTTGAACCTCATTTCTTTGAAAAATGATGAAATTTTTTAATCATTAAAATAAAAATAATTATAGAGTTAATATAAAATACAAACAACGTTAGTATTTCTATTAAAAAAACAACGAAAAATATTTATTTTTTCAAAAAAGCTACAGCATTAATTTCTTATTAATATTTACATCAAAATTTAAACTATAATTAAAAAAACAATCCTGGCTGCGATCTAACGGAGACAAGGATGGTGCACTAACCAAACATATCTCTAGCCATGAATTCTTCTTCAATTTCTCATGGAAAGTGGAAGAGGTGGGATGCTCTGCTCATGCCTGAAGAAGTTGTCAGGATCAACTTTGGCCTTCACAAATGCCAATCTGTAGAAGTTATCCTTGAAGTATTTGGAACCCCAAACACTTGCTTCTTTAAGGCTTGTGTTAGTCTTCTTGTTCATGCCCAGATCAAGGTCCCTATAATTGACATATGCAGTCCTTGGTTGAACAAATGGGGTCATGTACTCATAAACCTTCCTAACCCAATCTAGATGCTTTGCAGCATTATCTGAAGGGCTTGTCCAGATGGTCATGTAGTGGATCATGAACAGGTTGCCCTTCCTATGAGGAAAAGGAGTCTGTTTTTCTGAGATTTTGCTCATCATTCCTACGTAAGGAGTCAATGCTATTTGAGGAATCTCTTGTTCCAATAGCATTTTACATAGTTCCTCAAGTGTGGTTTCAGGAATTGGCTGTTTCGCAAAGTCTGACTTGGCTTTGAAGTAGTTTGAATATATATTCTTCCGTTCAAGTAAAAACTCTGGTGCTGTGTCGTTGGAGTAACCAGCCAAATGCAGCACAGAGTTGATCCAGCTTGTTTCAATACAATCCTGTCTTGTCAAACCCAATTCAGGGAAGCTGTCTTGCATTACTTGGAGGAGTCTTCTAGCATCACCAAGAAACAAGGAAATGTAAGTGGTTGATACTGTTTTTTTTCCTCCATTACCAGCACCAGCCAATTGTAAGTAGACTCTGATGAAGAGATCCTCGTCAAGTTTATCAGCAACTTGTTGCCATCTATTAAGGATTTAATAGCACCTTGTTCCAGGGTCTTAGTAATCTGAAAAACTGTCACAGTTGATAGAACTGGAACCAATTTTACTTTCCAGGCCGTAATGATTCCAAAGCTGCCTCCTCCACCTCCTCTGATTGCCCAGAAAAGATCTTTCCCCATGGCTTTCCTGTCAAGAACTCTTCCATGAACATCAACTATGCGAGCGTCGATCACATTGTCTGCTGCTAGGCCATATTTCCTCATCAGATAACCATAAGCTCCTCCTGTAATGTGCCCACCAATACCTATGGTGGTGCAAAGACCAGCTGGGAAACCATGAGTTTTGCTTTTCTCAGCAATTCTATAGTAAAGTTCACCATTCGTGGCACCCACTTCAACCCATGCGCTACTATCATCGATATCGACACTAATGGATCGAAGGTTGGCAAGGTTTACAACAATGAATGGTTTTTCAATTTCAGAGACATAAGAGAGTCCCTCATAGTCATGGCCTCCGCTAAGGACTCTAAGATGAATTCCAAGCTGCTTTGAGCAAATAACAGCAGCTTGGATGTGAGATTCCTGTAATGGAGTGACTATAAACTCTGGTTTTGGTAGTGAAGGCGTTGTGAATCTGGGGTTTTGAGCAGAAGATTGCAGAATAGTAGTGTATGAAGAGTTTTTTGGAGTGTACAAGATGGTGGAGAAGGGAAAGGAGAGTTCAGAATTTTTTGAGAGACACTGCAGAAAGCTATCCTGAACTGGAAGTGAGAGTAGCAAGGAAGGATGTAAAAATAGAAAAACAAAAAATAACAGAATGGAAGAGCCAGAACAGGCCATTTTGCTTCTTTTTTTCCTTCTGCTTAGGCTTAGGCGTGTGTTTTCAAGAATTCGTGTGTTGCGAGATTTCTCTTATAGATGTTAGGATATTGCCATTTTGTTGCAATACCCCTCTACTAATTGTGGCTCAGTGGAAGCACCACTAGTGCCACAATTAGTGGCATGGCATGTTCTAAGGACTTATTGTGCATGTTTTAAAGACTTATTGTCCCCTCCATGATTGACCATATTTGCCAATAAAGTAGGCATATTTGTTGAGAGCAAAATGAAAGGGTTGAGAGAGAGAACGTGAGAATAAAGAGAAAAGAAAGAGCTGTAATTGCAGCAGCCTTGCTGCCATTGCAGCAGCTGCAAGTGTAGCAAAGAAAGCTGGGAGTAGAGTAGAGTAAAGTGAAGTGATCTTCTTCCTCCATGTATTTATTGTATTCTTTCTCTATCTCTAATAAAATGGACATCTCCTGTGGATGTAGTAGATTTGCCGAACCACGTAAAATATTGTGTCAGTGTGCTTTCCATCCTTTGAGCAATTATCAAAACATCACCGGTCAGATTTTCCCAACAATTGGTATCGGATCATTTGGTTTAAAGTGGTGTTTGATTTTTGCTCAAAAATGAAAGTTGTCAAAATTATGTTTTGATCATACCACTGTGTAGAGGAGGAAGAGACGAAGCCACGGGTGAAAACCGCGTCGAACTCGGATGTCGGAAACGTCCACACGCGCCGTCACGCGCCGAAAGGGAGGCTGGCCATGCGCGCAGACGCGCCCCACAAGTCTTCTTCACCCGGATGGGCTGACCCGACCCACGTGGCTGACCCGAATAAAAATGACGTCAACATGACATAATTGTGACGTCAACATACACAGTAGCATGCCTAGGGTGACGTCATCATGATGTAAGCATGACGGCAGCATGTATAGTCAGCATGCTATGTCAGTGACCAGTCAGCATGACACGTCAGCACGGTGGGACCCACCTGCCATGTCATCAGCCAAGCCGTTTTTTAGCCGAGGGAGAAGATTCTGTGCAGCAGAGTCTACGTGCAACCAGATCTGAGATTGAAGCTGGACCGCTCATCAAGCCAGAATTGTTTTGATCAAATCTTAGCCGTCTGAAATGCGATTTAGACGATTTTAGACTTGTTTCCAGCTAATTTGATCGTTCCAAATGCAATGGTATGGTCCGATCGTTGAAATTTGAGACCAAAAGTGATGGTGGTGAATTAACAAAAGAGATTGCCCGATCAGGAGGCATCTAAAGGTCATAATAGTGGTCGATGGAGATGAAGAAGAAGAAGGTGCATATGTTTACCCAATTACATGTGCTGAATTGCTAAGTGGGGAGAATTTTTTTAGTTGCCTTGATGGAAGGCAAAATTAGGACACTCTAGACACCCGATCAAGTGGACAATTAGAGGTGTGGAGTGAAAATTGATGAAGACCAATCTTGACAAATCTAAGAACTGGTAGTCTCGCCAGATGTTGAGAAATCATGTATTAAACCAGTATATTCCAGATCACTTGTAAAGGAAAGCCGCAACAAAGCTAGCAAATGGTTGTATATACGGAAAGACAGTACGATGGATAGATATGGCCTAAGAAGTTATGTCTAGGAGATTGGGTTTTAAACGGGACCGGTGTGACCCCTTCAATCTTTCTTGGGAACTTGCTTAGTGGAAGGATTATCCATACAGTACTATTTTTGTATATATAGCAGTTTGTAATGAAACGATTGAAGATTAGCAAAATAACGGCACAAAGGAACAGTTGGGTTCCGTATGTTCAAGGATCTGATGGAGTGGTAATTTCTCCAAAGAAGTTAGATTCGGTGACTGTGATTTCTCGAATGGAGAATTGATGAAGACCCTGATAATGAAAGAGAAGTACAGCAAGGGGATAAAGATTGGCACCCTATTTTGACTTGGATAGGTGTTGTGATAGGATAAGTTGTTGTCAAACATAAGTAAGGAATAGGGAGAAATCTGGAGAGCAGAAATTGCACGATGGCACATGGAGATTGTGCAGGAGTACCCGTAGGATCCAACGAGGTACTGTAATGAGACGACAGGTGCAAGGAGAAGAAGAGTTCCCAGATGAAGCTTAAAGCAGAGACTGTGTAAAAGTTGTACAACATGAAGTCTCTTGTGCTCTTGATGAAGACAACAGGCGAAGACCTTTCCAATGCATGTAAAGATGGAAAGAGAGCTGTTGAAGAAGCACCTAATTGAGGGGGTGCAAATGCCTGTGATACAAGGCAACCGCCTATGATGAAAGGCGAAGACACCAAAGAGAGTTGGTGTAGGTGGAGCTGTCAAGCAGAAAGGCATAGAAGCTCCAAACATAGAAATCGAGGTGGAGGATTGCGAGGAGTATACCGCAAGTTTCTCTTTCTATGTAATCAGTAGCAGTGATCTCCCATAGTCCACATGGTGGTAGAGAATTTTAGAGCCACTTTGAAGCATCTCAACTGAATGAGGATGCGACCGCCTTATGACAACGGGCGAAGACACCTTAGAGAGAAGGTGTGAGGGCTATGATAAGAGCCCCATTTCAGACAGCCACATGATGATGAGCGGAGACACCTGAGGAGAAGGTGTGTGGGCCACAATATGAGCCCAGTTCAGAACGCCCCAAATCCAATGTGATGGCTAGATATGAGTGGACAGGTGTATAGCCAATGAAGTGGCTATGATGAGTATGGAGACAAAAGCAGGATTGACTTTCATGGATATTGTCCTCGTGCTAAAGATCAATGAGATAGAAGACATTTGCCTTGGACAATAAGTGGGTGACTTGTTGAGCATTAAGATGTGGCTGCTATGAAGGAGTTGAGGGCATGCGCAAGTTCCGGGAACAAGTTGACTCTTGTCAAGGTGGTGAGCTCGGTAATGGCATTGTACTACTTAGAGTATGAAGACAGATATGGATCAACCTTTAATGGGCTGCCCCATGGTTAAAGGTGGAGAGCTACCTGGACTCTTACGACTAAGAGCGAAAGACTCACGGAGAAGTAAGGCGCGGTTCCTAGGGTGGAACAGAGGGCAGGCGCAACTCCTGGATGAGTAGACTCTTGGAAGAGTGGTTAGCTTGTGATCACATTGAAATACTCAATGACTGTCGCACTTGGGAATATTCATTTGAGGGGGTGTTGTAAGCCTTGATGTAAGGCTTGAAAAATCATTCCGGACCAAGCATGGTTGATACGCTCGAAAGGGAATGTTGTGTTGAAGACGCTCTCAGAATGGAAACTTGAAAAAGTTGCAGAATGCAAGCTTGTGCTGAAGAAGTAAGAAAACAATTGCCCACACAAATGGCAAAGGGGGTGATTGTTAGGATATTGTCATTTTGTGGCAATACCCCTCCACTAATTGTGGCTTAGTGGAAGCACCATTAGTGTCACAATTAGTGGCATGTTTTAAGGACTTATTGTCCCCTCCATGATTGACCATATTTGCCTATAAAGGAGGCATATTTGTTGAGAGCAAAATGAGAGGGTTGAGAGAGAGAACGTGACAATAGAGAGAAAAGAAAGAGCTGCAATGGCAGTAGCCTTGCTGCCATTGCAGCAGCTGCAAGTGCAGCAAAGAGAGCTGGGAGTAGAGTAGAGTAGAATAGAGTGAAGTGATCCTCCTCCTCCATGTATTTATTGTATCCTTTCTCTATCTCTAATAAAATGGACCTCTCTCGTGGATGTAGGCGATTTGTCGAACCACGTAAAATATTGTGTCAGTGTGCTTACTATCTTTTGAGCAATTATCAGAATATCACCGATCGGATTTTCCCAACAATAGAGAGCTGTGATCTGCTTAGGCACAACTTGCATCATTTGCTCAAAAATCTATTGAATATTCAGTTTTCAGAGAACACAGATGAGTTTGTCAAAGACCATATATAATTTTATATAATTAAATTAGATTTGTTTTTTCCTGCATGATAACTGTAAAATGTTGACTGATATCTTATTAAAAATATAATTATAATTGCCATTGATAGACTTTTTACTCACATTTAATACGTTCTAATGACATTTGGGTCATCAAATTATTTAATTATTCACTCTTCAAATAACTCTCCTAGACGCAGCATGGATATCCCCCGTCCTTGACCATGTCATCATAGAGATATTTTTAATCTTAATGTTCGAAAACTAGCTCGAAAATACCATGTATATCTAGCTTATAAAACCCTAAAAATAAAAACAAACACAGTTTCTTAATAGAATATTTCATGCTCCCATGTTATTTTATATCTCTTTGATATTGTGATAATTTTTATGATTATAAAGTATAATACAAGTTTTTTTTTTTAACAGGTTCAAGAAAGAGTTCTCCATAAAATATAATTACACCAAACTTAACCCTAAAAACAACCGGACCCTTAGAATTACTAAGCCGAAAACCAAGAAAAAGGAGTAGAAAACAGAAAGAGTGCAACCATATCTTGGCAGAGAAATAGCCAAGGATACAAAATAGTATTTTTGGAACTGGTTTGAATCTTCTAAAGGGTTGATTTGACTCGGGATATAAATTTGAGTGACAAAATTGGAGTCATAATTTGAAAAAAGGGCTTTACAAGGTTCAATTTATGGGACACCTCACCAGGCCTGGCCTCTCGGAAGCCTCAAGTTCAAGTATGGTCGATTTCTCGTGTTGGGAAAAAAGATTGAAACAATGTTCACTTTCGGTCCTCCTCGGATGGTTAAAACCTCTCGATTTTACCTAATAGCTCTTAAGAGGTTTTAATTCTTCCCTTAACTGATAAATAACTAATAAAAGCTATTTTTTCATATTTTTTTTTATTTATATTAATTGATTTCCGTTAAATCAATCATCGTAGACAGTTAAAGAAAAAAAAAAGGCCCTTTTATCAATATATCATTGTATATTACATCATCATTATAATTTGAAAAAATACATTGACACTACATTAAAAAAAAAAAAAAAACTTCTCAAGGGTATTGAGGCCAACACGCCTCTAGCACTGTGAAGTGTGAAGTGTGAACATGGGAAGCTATTAGGAACTGAGAACTGGGCTAAAAGACAAGGATAGCAGGCCTAGAAAACGAAAGGGCATGCATCTCACAAGTCTGGGCTTCTTGATCAATCTAATCAAATTCTCTATCAAGCATGAAATCGATTGATGTCGCGTCTCGGGCAAAAAACCAGTAATACCTATGCCCTATGACATTCCTCCATGTGATTGATGGCTTTCTCATCTTTATGCCCTCTTTTAAAGCAAGAGCTTCTTTTTTTTTGTTATTACAAAGTTGATTAAAAATAATTTAGTTTTCTAACAAACATTAAAAAATATATATATTTTTTAATAAAACAATTGTTAATATATAGTATCTAAAAAGCACTCACGCTCTTTAAAGGTTTGTTAGAGCAACTAAATATTTCCTATCAGAGAAACACATGAACGTGAAGCCGGTACAATTTATCATCGATGATGGTCCTTTTAAAAAAAAAAAATTATGTTAATTATTTAAATTTTTAGAGTTGTCGTCTTAGTTGTTGATTTTTCAACATTAATATTTATTTTTTTTTATTTTTGTCCCTTTTATAAAATTTTATTCTTCGATCTTAATTTGTTATGTGCTATTTTTTTTAATTTGATGTTTATTCTTTTGATTTTTTTATTGACCTTTCTATGTAATTTTTGTTTGCCTTTATTTTTTTCCAATTTCGTTTCTTTTTTTTAAATGGGTGTGATTTCCTTCATTTTTTTATTTGGTTATTTTAATCTCATAACTTGAATTGTATGTTTGACATGTTAACCTTATTTGACTCATCTTTTATTGTCTAGATTACAAGTTTTTCATGCTAACTCGTTTTGACTAAGAATTGTGATACATCGTTTTTTTCTTTTAAAAAAAAGTTTTTTTCAAATTATCATGATCATTTTTTTTTAAATAGTCCATTCACTATCATTGCTTTTTATATTATCTAATTAAAATAAAACAAACTTAGTTAATCGAGTCAGGTTTATAATTCAAGCCGTGAATTTTTTTAAAAAAAATGCATTTATAACACCTTAATATATATTTTTTAAAAGATAATAATTTAACACCGCAGAGTATTATGTATCTATGTAGAGTGTATGAATGTATAAAGATAAACATATCTTTAAATTCTAAACTACAAGCACAAACTTTAGATTTTGGTATTCAAGAGTGGTATGATTGTTGTTAAAGAATTAAATTAACCAAAATATTTAAGCTTTTTAAACTTGAAATTTGTACACATAAATATTATTTTATTTTTAATTTTTATAAAATAAAATAAAAATAATGAGATTCGAACTCGTAACCGCTTAGTAAATAAATAATTACCAAGAAAAAAAAACTCATGTGGAAGATGAAATTTAGCATCATGAAATTCACCTTGCCAATTTTACAATGGTTCTAAACGTAAAATCTCGAAACCATCTTCTCATTACCACCATGTTATCTTTTGCAGCAGCTGTTAATCTCGTGATAGAAAAGGGCAAAAAAAACATTGCACATTGAAGGACAACATGTCTACAAGTGTTCATCAATTGTCTTACTCATTCACGGTTTATCTTCAAATCTCCAAGTAAAATTCTTGTCAATTCAAGTAATGCTTTTACTGCGTTTTTTATTGGGCCTCAAATACAAACCTGCCGGCTCAACCAAACACACTCGATTCATTCCTCCCTTCAATCCATTAATTGATTGAAAATTAACTATCCTAGTCTTGACTCGTGAATCACGTCTCATTCTTGTTTTTGTTTTTTTTTTAAGTGACCAGATGAAGGTCCATGCATTTCTAACATGTCGACAAAGGATCG
>Ga0325402_1004157_pt1 | contig 13307 bp, 10 predicted proteins | sample PopdelMetagenome_22_FD_207212 | JGI IMG/M metagenome (GOLD analysis project Ga0325402, IMG submission 207212) | Populus deltoides microbial communities from Bellville, Georgia, United States - Xylem-PdKOR-R3 | ecosystem: Host-associated > Plants > Phyllosphere > Stem > Wood/Secondary xylem... | reverse complement strand
TAAGAAAAAATAACCCTCATTTTGCTTCTATACTCCTGCTGGGATACCGCCCCCAGGCTCTGTATTTTTTTTTTTTTACAAGACAATATCGTTCACTAGTTGTGAACCGCTGGATCAGATCTTTAGACCAACTGTATATAATGGACAGAACCCTAGAGATATGAGCGGGCGAGTCAGACACATAGGAATACAGTGATTTAGCTGTTAGCTGTAAGCGTGCAAAAAGTTTTATCCTCGTGAATCTGTCCCAGGATCCATGATTCTATCCAATGGTGGCTTTTCTTAAGATTAATTCGAAACTAGGGCCAAAAGTAAATGTACTTGGTGTTCAAAGTAGCTGTAGTGTTTGAAAAGCGCGCAGCTAGATCGTCTATAACACGACGCTTTCTTCCTATAATGATCATGCAAAAAACTCAAACCTATATTGCTTGTAAGCTTTGTGAAGAGACATGATGCTAGCACTAATGGGGAAAAAGGTGAGCTGTGTGGGTGCGGTGCTAGCCCCAGCAAGGCTAGCTTGTGGGAGAATAGGAAGCCTGGTCCTGGGAAATTAATTGCACTGCAAGTGGTCCTCCTCCACAACCCACCCCTTTCCATGCAAAAAGATGAAGCGTGTAAGAAGTATGGCTAATGTGGCTATACCAGAATAGAAAGCAGTAGCTGCTGTGAGCAGGCAGGGGTATGGATCTTAGGTTGATATAATTAGAAACAAAATCTTACCATATCTAAGAATATTTTGGTAGGGTTTTTTTGATTGATTGAGAGAGAGAGAGAGAGAGAGAGAGAGTATACTACCATTCTTTGATGACTTGGACCGAGGAAGGAAAGGGGGGTGATTATGGAGAAAATATTCAAAGATGCTTGCAGGCTGTTTATGAGTACTCCAAAGAATCTACTTTTGGAGCCATGTTTTATGGCTTTGTGCTTTGTGCCCTGCGGGACAGCTCTATGCTGACTGATTTCTCTGAATTGTGCTTTGTGCATTATGAATATATACAATTCTGACAACTCAGGTTAATCTTTTTCAAGTGAACAAACTCGACGCTTGGCAGACATTGTTCTCTTGTTTTTAGATCCTCTGACAGATTATCATATGGTTAATCTAGATTTGGCTAATAAAATTAAACCAATTCAGAGAAATACGTATTATAATAATCTTGGTGACTTGTTTTGCTTTGATGTGTTTATTTCGAGAAAGTCGTTCGTGCAATTTCAAGTGACTAACTGGATAAATCATTTGAATTTCCAGCACTGCCGGAGGGGCTGGCACCACTTCAAGCACCACACCAAATACTAACCCCAACATACAATCACCGACATTTGGCGATGGTTCCACCGGACTGAACCCTGGACTAAACCCCGGAACGCCTCCACTGCTGGACAATTCTGAATCTTCTCTAGGGTTTGTGGCCACAAGAACCTTACTGCCTCTGTGCCTCTTGCTTGTTCTCTCATTTACGTTTCGGCCCATGTAGTCTTTTAAGCCAGAGCTGCAACATTGCTCTGGTGTGAAAGAAATTGCGTGCACAGTTTTGTTAGATGCTTGAGCGCTCATCCTTGCCACCAAGTAGCTTTAGCACTAATCATCTATTCATGCTGTTTTTAATGTGGAGGGGTTGTTAGTAAGCTTTTAATTGGCTGGTATACATGTTTTGTACTCATTTAGTTGCAAGGAGATCTGGGTAGCTAGCTACAAAAACCCTTATGGCTATTGAAGTCCAACCTTTGCAGGACTACAAAATCGATTCAATTGTTCAATCTGGATTTGTAAGTTTATAATGTTGTTGGTGGACAAGGATTTGCGGGAGCAGTTCATTATATGTTTCTGAAAATCTGCACTCTCAAGACTCTTCATAGCACCAAATGCAATGAAATTTAAAGATGAAATTCAATAACTTTGCTACAGTCAGGGAAACAGGTCTAATATTCTTCCAATATGAATCATGAAGGCAATTCAAATGCCTGCCTCCCTTTCCCCTGAAGTTGTGGCCTTGTAGGGAGGCGTATAATTGGGTGGGCTAAGGCAGGAATGCAGGGTAACAAGCACTACTACAGTTATTGTTCAAAAAAAGTTCGTGTTGGAGGGGTGATGCGCTGCTTCTGATGCTCAAACGTTTAGGGTGCTGCAAATGCCAAGTTTTTGAAAGAACCAAAATTTATAAAAATGGCTAAGGAATAACTGGTTGCACTTAGTTTCTGGCTTCATAAAAATTCCAGAAGGAAGTTTTGTAACTAATCTGACATTAGCTTTCCAATTTCTATCCATATCAAAACCAAAGTACCCAGCGAACAGCCAAGCGCTAAAGTTAACTCAGACACACCTAGCTAAGGTGACATTTCATACAACAGACTGCACTGTCTTTGATTTCTGAAGATGACCATTTTACAGTATCTGATTACTTGCATCACTAGAGGAAGGATGCCTTAGCTCCATTCTATTTTGTTTAGTTATATCACCATACTTCCAGATCCCATACCGCTTGGTGATAAGTGCTACAATATATTCAAGCATTGCTTGGCAGCACAAGATTATATAAAAAAAAGTAAGCTCTCGTTAACTTCAGGACCTGTGGGATTAGTCGAGGTGCGCGCAGGCTCTCCCGGACACCCACGTTAATAAAAAAAGAAAAAGAAAAAAGTAAGCTCTGTTGCTTAGCCTGGATTTCAAAAGCTGATCGAGTTAGCCATATGAAGTTACAATTCCACACATTCTAAAATTTAGAGGTTATAGTGGTTGATATCAAATGTACTGCCTACACAAGGGAATATTAGCTGTGTATGATGGGGCATTGGTTGGTTTTCTCAATTACATTCAAGAACCTGAAGACCCAGAAATGTTAAAGAACATGCTTAATTACCTTGGTTAGCCAGGCACCTATCAGGTTCTCTAACTATGTAAAGGATATCCCCAGCAGTTTCATAGTAGTCTCGATTGCGATGCCAACTCCACAAAGCATGAGTCACATTTTTCACCTGAAAGCTACAGCCCATTAGTTTGTGCTCTAAATTAAACAATTTTAGCAGAACAACATCAAACAATATACAGTAAATGAAGCTCCATGAATATAGAAATACAGATTTAAGATATTCAGTGGATTCTTGGGAATCTTTGGCTAAAGCCTACAAACTTGTGAGTTAAAGGCTACTTTTATACACAGAAACCAAAGAAATGGAGATGGAAACAAAAAAATTGATTGGCCTCGCAAGCTACTTAAAACATTGTTAGAATATTAACATAGCTACAATTTTTGGTGGATTGAAGGAATTATGTTGAGAACAACTAATTAGAACTGTCCTGATTTGAAGAGATTTCCAGCTTTCTTTCCCTTTTTTCCTAAATAATATTCTAACCAGTTGATCTCAGTTTGAAAGAACCTATACGTATCATAGGCAGTTGAAAAGGAAGGTCTAATGTTCAGTTCAATATTTCAGGCAGTAACTATAGAAAATAATTATCTATAGAGGTGCTGGGAGAGGGAGGGATATAAGACCTCTAATATCCCATGACCAAAGCTGCTTTCTCTGTAGGCACTATACTCAGGCTGCCTGTTCCAGCAAAAGCTACCTGCAGCAGGGCCTGATGTGAAATTGAATCCACAGAAGCCACCACCTATATCTAAGTCAGCTGTGGTGGATGGCTCTGGACACTCATCAGGGTCGTCAGCATGGGTAACTGCCATGTCTTCTCGACTTCCACCATCACCAATTGTGATATAAACTGGACCACATGGATCCAAAGAGTAGTTATAAACTCGGTTTGACCTCTCGTATGCATGAACCTGCATGTTTTTATGAGATCAAACAATAGACGTCACTTCAATTAACTGATTGTAAGACTGGTCATGGACCACATATGTCAACCATCAATGTTCATAATATAGTACATTAGATCTCTTCTTGCTTGAAATGGAACTTGTATTCTACAGAAGAAACAATTTCCCTGCTCCAACATTTGATTTTCCTACCACAGATCGTGAAATATTTATAACAGAAGTTCATTGTAGTTACAATATTTTATAGCGACTTGCTGAAAGATGGAATATGACGAATGCTATCTATCCTTGTGCATCCAACTACTATCTCGCAACTTCATATTACCAACAAGGAAATGTGTAAAGATGAACAAGGCATTTTGTTTCCAAATCATGGCCTTTGTTATGGGTGAAGTCAATATCTTTATGTTCAACTAGAGTTGATTAGGTCTTGCACACACCGACAAAGAGAGAGAAACACTTGCAAAAGTGCAATCACCAAGTATCAAAAAATAATAAGATAATCATTTAAATGCTGCACAACTGCTATGATATAGAACACTTACATGTCCATTGAATACTATGTCCACACCATGCTCATAGAGCAAGTCCTCCATTTCTACTCTCATACATTCTGCTTCTCTGTATTGTGCCTTGAATGTGCTGTACCAAGGAGGATACCAAACAGCCACCAACCATGGAGTCACATTCCTGTTAACATTATACAGATCTCCTTCCAACCACTTGTATTGATCCGCTGTGAAAGAAAATCTAGAGAATTGTACTATGTGGCCGATAAAAATAATAATAAGAAGAAAAACAATTCCCGAACATGTTAACAAGGAAATGTATTATGTACACAGAAGTGATCAAATGAACTCATAACAGGAATATCATGTCATTTGTGTTGGTGATGACTTTCATGTTAGATTGCATGATTTTTTTATTGAATAGAGCAAATGCTAATGCAAAAACCCAGGGGAATAAGAATCAAAAGTAAAAAGAAAATTAATAAATTGCAGGCTTTACATGATTTGTCATAGTAAGTGTAGGGATTTAGTATCACAAAGTGTATCCCTCCTGCATTGAAAGAATAGTACACCGAGGATGATGATCCGCTTTCTTCAGATGGGAACACAAATCGAGAGCTGTAAGAAACGAAAATCTGATCTTCAGCCTGTGGTTCTATCTCATGCTTCCCTCCAACCAACATAGTTGGAACATTAGCTACTAGAGGTTGCATAAACCTGCTTTCAGAAATGCATAGTTCAGTGAGCTAACCTTTACATGCAAAAATAGTTAACATGGCATACAGGGGAAAGATGATACCACTGCACCCATAAGGTAGTTTGGTTACCTAGTTTCCAATCAGTGAAGCATTTAAGTTTCTCAAATCAACTGAATCCAAACTAGTGGGGAGGTAAAAAAATGGAAAGTAAACATTAAATTAAGTATGCTCTCAAAATTTATGTTTGAGCATTAGATAGGTTTGCAAACTGTTAGACAAGTTTGAGCATATAAAAGATTCGAGTTTTGACCTTCCCCAATAATCCCATCGAGGCTGGTATGTTTCATGGATGGGAGATTCATCAAATGAGCAAGGGTAACAATCGGATCCAGTTCCATTAGTGAGATACATGTCAGCATAACTTATACCTCCAACCAAAACAAGAAGATCTGGATGGTTGCTGAGTAAATGACTGAATGTTGTGCTTGTATTGTATGTAAGACCTAGGTCTCCTACCACTGCTACTCGACGAGGGTAATTTGTAGGACTGGAGGGGGGCATAGTCCTAAAATAAAAGACATCACTCATTGCTGATATATAGGGATCTCCACATTGATATTGATATAATGTGCTTGGTTCCAACCCTGTGAAAGACACGGTAGAAAATGCACCTCAATTAAAAGTTTTCTTGATTCACCGACCCTAAGCAGACACATACACACCCCTTCCCTACGTTGAACATAAAAGGGACAGATTTGGCTTCTAAGTTCATTTTTTAATCTTGCATCAGACTATGGATGGTTAGGCTTCCAAATGCAAAGAAAACTTGAACATGACAAGTGAAGTTTTTGGGCAGATGGCAATAATACCTGTCAGACGAACGTGGTGTATGATGCCAGAAGTGTAGTTTTGAAGCCCTTCAAAAGGATAAAGTTGATTGTAAACAAATGAATATCCAACTTCCTCATAACTCATCTGGGACCCTTCAATTCCATACTGTACAACGCTATAAACTGATTCAGGATCCAAAGGTGTTATGTCACCACCAATTTGGGAATCCCCTGCAGCTCAAATTATACAATATCATTAAAAAGTTTACAAAAGAGTAGAATAATACTAAAGCTGGAAGTGCATGTGTCATTACATTGTCAGTTCCATTCAAGTTTCTTCCTCTTAATAGAATTCAACTAGAAGAATCATTTTTTTTCTATTTTGAATCTGCACTAATACATTCCCCTCTCAGATTTAGTATCATAATACCTTTCTGCTATGATATTCAAGACCTTGGTTTCCAGCTAGAATTAAACTGAAAACATTCTACAAACATCTAATCTCCCCACCTTACTTTTTAAAAACAGAGGTTATCCTTCTAATAGCACAAAAAATCCAGCAATTTGAGAAGCAAGACTCTTTCTTTTGCTCTTACAAATTACCCCTTAATTTGATACAATGCCAAAACTCAAGGTCAAGCTAGCTTTCCTATATAGTTAGGCCAAAACTATAACTGTGTGTGCCTCTTTGCAACATTATCTTATTGCTCTCAAATCACTAGGGAACAAAAAAGCAAAATGAATGGCAAAGAAAGAGAGACCTGTAATCCAAGAGATCCAAACAGAGTCATAGTCAGAAGACAGGGAGACAGAAACTTGTTCAGGTTCAAATCCCTGAACAGTCCTTTGAACTTGAGGGTCAGTGTCTTGCAAGTCAATGGCATTGCCATGGTAAGTCTTGTTATCAAAAGGAACCGTTACTGGCTTGAATGGTCCCTCAAGGGTCGTTGAAAAATTACCATTAACAATTATTAATCTCCATAAAAGTGAGAGAAATAGTGGAAATGTGAGAAATGAGAGTAAACCCATCTGTTGGTTTAGCTTTGTTTGCAATTTTGCAAAGAACTGAAAGGATTAAAGTTAAGTCACTTTGCTGGAGAGGACTTGAGAGACTGAGAGATAGAGAGAGAAGGACACCGATGGGAAGGGAGGAGAGAAGTCATAAAGACAGACCGCTCTCATAAAGCAGCTCAGCTCATGCGCTGAAAGTTCACGGGTTCTTAGGTTGCTCAAGTAGTGTTCGGTAAATATAGTTTGTTAAAAATTTAATTTTTTTATTATTTAAAATTTATTATATATATATAAATTATTTTGACATCCTACCATTTAAAATAAATTTTAAAAAATAAAAAATATTATTTTAATACATATAAAAAATACATTAAAAAATAATTATTACTACAATATTAAACACACACCCTTACATATAAAAAAAGTAATATTAAGTTGAATAATATAAAAAATATAAAAAATCACGATCCTAACTTCTATTAACTTATTAAAATCAAATACATTTTTTGTGTATTTGATTTTAAGTTTTCTAGATTAACCCGCCAGATCGAGTTAAACAATCTTGAAAAACAACATGTGTTTTGTTGGATGAGAAATTTTTTTTTTCCTTCTTTTTATTAGAACAAGGAACTGAGGTCCGTGAGCTTAGGTGGTGGTCTGGGAAAAGGATTCATTTTCCACATTATTGAAGAGAGGACTTGAAGACTTATGTCTCACACGACTTCTTATCCACACCCTCCAATCACTTTTGCCACCCATGCACGTCATGACAATGAAACTCTTCGGAGGAGAAAGGAATAAACTTTTATATGACATAGAACGTTCTAGTCTCTTTATACGTGATTTATTATAGGTTGGATTAATTTTTTAAAATGTAAGAAATAATATTAAGAGTGTAAGGAATTTTTTAACTATATTATTAAATCTAGTTACATAGATTAATTTTGAAACCTCACAGCTTAGTTGTTTAACTAACTCGAGCTTCTAATTAAACCGCGAGGAAACTAGCCTCAATTAAATCGATTAATTTCATGAGTCCAAATGTATTCTTGATGACTCGTAAAAACTTGATTTAATTTTTTAAAAAATCTTCAAGATAACAACTTTTTTTTGAAAAAGATATTGAGAGAGAGACATATTGGATCGATCTCAATCCCCCAATGACCTGTATCGTGGACTCCATTGAGTTTAATAATTTTTTTATAAACTTTTTTTAATTACATGATAAAAAAAATATGGAAAAAAAATTGAGTACCAATATGAAAATAAACACTTATTTGAGACAGTGATAACCCTATAAAAAACAAACAAAAATAAATTATGCAGTTTATTTCCCAACCAATCAAATATTGAAGGATAAAATGAGAAAAAAATAAAAAGAATTAAAGGACAAAAAAGCATATCTGACCAGTGGGTGAACTCATCAAACATATGAACCGAGTAACCCGAGTTAGCACGTTACACCTGTGAACCGGATTATAGATTCTAATGAGATTATAATTTGTTTTTTTTCTTTTCTGAAACTCTTTTTTATTTAGCTATATGATAACAAAAATAAACAGTCGTAAAATTAAACACTATCCAAATATTAAGATGTTAAAAAATTAATTAAAAAAGAAAAAAAAGTTAAACTCGCCAAATTTAAGAACAAGGTCAACCAGTTAAACCTGTGAACATGTTCATGGACTTCATAAAGTTTAATAACATGACTTTTCTATAAAACTATTTTTTTTACTATATGAGAAAAAAATTAACAAAAAAGAAGGTCAAGTTCAATAAAAAAGAAAGACATCGTACTAAAGTCGTAAATCGAGTATGGCTTCATAATGTTTTTGTTAAATAAAAATAAAATTGAAAAAGTTGAGAGATAAATGTAGATCATGATATTTAATATTGCAATATGAATCATTTACTTAATTGTGTTTAATAAATTTGTTTAGTAAAATTAATTTGAAAATAGAAATCAACACGCACATAAGATTTATTGAATAAAATAAAAAGAAAAGGCAGCAATGTAAGGTTGTACATATTAAAAATATTATAAAACATAAATATTTCTTATTTATATAAATAAATTTAATATATATAAAACATAAAAAAAATAAAAATAAATCATACTAATCTCTTAAAAAATTAAACGTATCCAAAATAATTTTTATTCAAAAAAAGGATAAATAAACAAAAAAAAATCATAAAGAAGTAAATTACAAACTTAAAAATTATTTTAAAAAATATAAAAAAATTCTAAATTAAAAAAAATCAAAACTATATATATAAAAAAGAATAAGGCTAGGCCAAGGTTCTGGCTCATGAACAAAAGGCCTGAGCGCTGGCTAACAAGGTTAGGCTTAGTCGCGCGACCCTTAGTTCTTTTTTGTTTTGTAAGTTAATGAGTGGACAGCATGGTGTCCATCCCAATACAATTTGAAAAAAGAATAGACGGTGTTTTGTCTATAATCCTTAGTTTGTGGCTGGAAAATCTGGTTAGGTGGTTTTTTTCTTCTAAAAACCTATATTCAACCTAAAATATCTAGAAAAAACATCATAATAACCTTATTAAATCAATCCATAACCTTTATAAGCTCAAAATACCACTTCAAAACCCGAAATCCAAAATCTTCCCGGTCGCAAATCTGTTTTATTAGGTTTTTTCAAGATAAAAAAATTAATTTGAACTCTCCTTATTAAATGAAACCATTTAGAACAACTCTACTGTTTTGATGGTTGGAATCGTAGTGATGAAAACTTTTTTTTCTCTAAGCTAGAATCTGGCAATTTTCTTTTTCTCCTCTAACTTAAAAAAGACCAAAAAATAATAAAAATAAAGTTTGATATTAAAATTAAATTTTTTATAATTGAAGGGACCGTCACCTAATAGAAAAAAAAAATGAGGAACTCAAATATAATTTTTAAACAAAATTGAAGGGCATCTTTTATTTTACCTGTATTTTTTATTTTAGTTATTTATTTTTTAATTTAGTTATTTCTTAAAAAACAAGCAAATGGATACTAATAAGAACTCAATTATACAAAAACAAATTTGAAGTTGAAATTAATTTTATTTTTTTAAAAATTACTATTCTAATCTACAATGATATATGAGACGGTAAATTCTTGGTGATTTGTAAAACTGGTAGAAACAATGGGCAAATAAAGGTGAGGTGTGGTGGCTTGTGTAAACCATAATTGTATGAACTGACCTGGCTTATGTTATTAAAGATGAACTCCTGAATTACTGGGAAAAAAAACTCTTAATATTGTTCTTTGAGCAGGTTAACTAGATAATTAAAAACTTAATCAAGTTAATTTAATTTAATTTAATTAAAAACCGGATCAAGCTCCGAACCTCAGGCCAACCTACCACACCATACCATGACAGGTTTAACAAACAGCTATGGTGTTTACTGCTGCCCATGTTCGACCTCAATGAACTGTGAACTACTTGTATGTTGTTTTTATAGTATAATGGTGAAAGGAAAATTAACATGAGATATGTGAATTGTTGATTTTTTTTTCCAGCTTATTAAATTTCTTTAGGCAATGTGCCTGGAAAATGTGGTAGCTTCTCACATCTTTGATTAGAATTCTTCACATAAAAACACAAGATTTTCTGGGTTACAGGCGATGAACAGTGATAAAGGTGACTTTCCTATATTCTTGTAATATAAATTATAAAAAAATTATTGAATGATAAGGAATATAAATGTTTTTGTTGTAGTGTTACATGTATGTTTTAACTCTGCAGACTCTGGAAATCCATTTAGAAATCAGATCGATCGATCGATCGATCAATGCACTGATGCTCCTCATTTCGTCTGTCTGCGCCACAGGCCTCTTGATCTCAGCGCTCGTGGGAAACCTTCTAGTTAAGACGAGAAAAGTAAGTAGACAATCTTCCATGATTCTGGGCATGGAGAATTCTTAGACAAGGCAGATTAAAAGTGATGTTCCAGAATATAAAGCAGTGAGTGTTGCAAAGCAATGAGAAAAAAACTTATCTGTTGAAATGTCACAAACACCTGGCTTATTACTGCCTCGATAACTAAGAAATATGAAACTCTTTCCTTTTTTGTTTTTAATATAAAAGTGGAGTCTTACTAACAATAAAACTTTTATCAGCTGTATGTTGTTAGTCATCGAATGCGATGAAGCTATTCTTAGCCTTTCCCCTTCTGGGAAAAAAAAAATGCCATAATGCATGAAAGATCAAGTTGCAGTGGATAATAAAAGATAACATGTTCTTGTGTATTTCCATAAAAAAGAAATACACATGCAATAGATGGTGTAGATATATGTGTTAGGGCTCCCTGGTTGGCATCTGCTTGCATTTACAGATAAAATAGCAGTCAAGATTTTGCCAAGTATTCAGTTATGAGCTTCGTTTTCCAGATTCTCCAAAGCATAGTTACCTTTGGTTCAGTTGGGCACCTCTCAGGCTGCCTTACTATGTAAATCTGATCTCCAGGAGAATCGTACATGTCCTGATTTCGGTGCCATGTCCACAGAGCATGAGTCTCATTTTTGACCTGAAAGTGAATATCACCACCATTTTGGCATTCTTGAGCAACTTTAATCAGAGCAGTCATCTTACATGATACATACATACATACATATATTCAGACAAGATTTCTGCTCCTCTCATAATTCTTCTACTTACGAATGCAACTAAATTATTTTATATGTAATGCATGTGGAATATATTCAGACAAGTTTCTAGAGAAGGTGTCAGCTTGTGTTTGTGTATGCTTGTTATCCATCAACACTACCTGATTCGAAGGATCGAATCCATAGTAGATTGAAGTTTTAAGTGTTCTCAATCTCCTTTTAGATCATGCAACGAATAAAACAAAACAAAACAAAGCAATGAGTCAAGCCTGTGGGCACAGCATGGTCAAAGGAGCCTAGAGAGATACCTCAAAAATCCCATGACCAAAGCTACTTTCTCTGTATGCGCTATAATCTGGCTGCCGGTCCCAGCAGAATTTTCCAGCTGCTGGCCCTGATGTAAAATTGAATGCACAGAAACCGCCCATGTACTCATCTGGTGTAGTGGATGGATCAGGACAGTTACCGGGTTCATCAGCATGTGCAATGGCCATCTTCTCTCGGTTTCCACCATCACCGACAGTGATATGAACAGGACCACAAGGATCCAAAGTGTAGTTGTATACCCGGTTAGACCTCTCGTAGGCATGTACCTGGTGGCAATTGGAATATGAAATTCCTTGGCGCATGAAATTTGTTATGAAGAAAATGATAAATGCATTCAAGTCTCCAACTGTTGCCCAAGATTAAGATTCTGCTTAACAAAAGAGAAGTTCTGTTAGGAAAAATAGATAGCTTAGAGCCAGGACTTTTCACTTACATGGCCATTAAAGATTATGTCAACACCATACTGATAAAGCAAATCTTCCATTGCTGTCCTCATACATTCTGCTTCTCTATAATGCGCTTTGTAGGTGCTGTACCAAGGAGGGTGCCAGGTAGCCACCAACCATGGGGTCACTTTTCTGTCAACCTTGGCAAGATCTTTCTCCAACCACTTGAATTGATGCGCTGGAGAGACTCGGAGAATTAAGTGAATCACATTTCACTGTGCATTAACATGGAAAAAGAAAAGCATATGTTCTTTTCCTTGAACATGGAGCGAGCAAGCATTAACGATATTTCCTTTTCCTCCATTCCCATGCTTAGAAATAGTATCCAATCCCCAATGGCGGTGAGCTAGAGGCTCTATAAGCCAACGTGTTGAGATGATTTAAGGAAATTGAATGACTGGTAAATCAGTGGATATAATATGTTTACCTGATTTGTTGTAGGCAATGTAGCCACCCAGCATTATGAAATGTATCCCACCAGCGTTGAAAGAATAATAGAACGCGGAGGATGATCTACTTTCCTTGGATGGGAACGCAAATCGAGAACTATAAGCAACAAATGTCTGATTTTCAACTTGTTTTTCTATCTCATGGTTTCCTTCTACCACCATTATTGGAATTTTAGATGTCACATGCTGCATATATCTGATAACAAGCATCCAATGGTCATCACATAATCCAAATTGCTGATAATATTCACCAGAAAGAAACATTAAACTTGAGAAACACCCATGATGGCACATATCAAGACCAATTTCCTCTGTCTAGTTCGGCCAGAACCGAGACTTAGTTTGATTAGTTTTTTTTTTTTTTTTTTTTGTTCTTTCATACAAACTAACTGAATTTAATTGGAACATAAAGCAGGAAACAGTTCATGTGCAGCTTCGCACGCATCAGAGTCATATATCACCCAAGGTCATCATTAATATATCAGCAAATCATGATTCTGAATAGATTAAGTAGAGAATCCCTGGAAAATGAGTTTTTCCAGCAGTCTAAACCAGATAAACGTAGAATTAAGTGCATAAACTTTATTTTTTCAGTACAGACTCTTTGATATTCCAAGCTCCATTCTTGGTTTAGCCAATTTGTTATTCATCCAGTAAAC
>Ga0325402_1004155_pt1 | contig 13311 bp, 5 predicted proteins | sample PopdelMetagenome_22_FD_207212 | JGI IMG/M metagenome (GOLD analysis project Ga0325402, IMG submission 207212) | Populus deltoides microbial communities from Bellville, Georgia, United States - Xylem-PdKOR-R3 | ecosystem: Host-associated > Plants > Phyllosphere > Stem > Wood/Secondary xylem... | reverse complement strand
AATGTTTTATAAATGTATGAATGCTAAAAAACAATTCTGCAGAGGCTAAGCACGTGAATGTAGAAATCAAAACAATTGTTTATGTCCAATATAAAAAAGAGTAAAACACTCTTCCTCTTCTTTTGTTATGAGAAAACAACTATGAAACTTACTTATAACAATGTCATATAAATAAAACTTACAAATATGAATCTTCAATCCATTTGATAGAATTTATCTGCAAGAGCTTGCAAATATCACCAATTTTTTATATTTTCTATTTTTTTGATAACCCGGGGTGTCCGGGTCAGCTTACGCGCATCACAACTAATCCCCGAATCCACTGAATACCCTGCAAGCCCAGTAAACAGGTACAACATCGTGGGAGTGACAGACGTGTACGTTGATGCTTGAACCCAGGATGCAGAAGAAGGAAAACCCTGCCAGGATCGCTAGGGCACAAGCCTCAATGCAATATCATCAATTGTTTTTTAGATGTTGGTGGTGGTCCTAGAAATCAAACCACTCCTACAACATTGTATTTTTATAAACTTAATTATAATTATCTTTATTTTTACATTAGATAAGAGAATTATGGAGATGTTAAACTTATTTGATATAAATAATTTTATTGCCTTAAATGTTTTTACACAGTTCTAAACTAATATAAAATAGATAAAACACATAGAAACAGTTAATTAATTGAGGTTGTCACATGCTCCATTTGGATATATCACTATTATGAAATAATTAGCTCCATATTGTAGATGGATCAAATTTCTCTTACATATAAATCAAATTAATTAAAATTTAATTGTCACTTGTACCACCTTCTTTAAAATTCATCTTAGTCCAAATACTTTTAAATAGATTTATTAAATGCATCATTGGATTACTTTCCCCTTGATCATGTAATTGATCAAATTAACACTTCTAATAAATTCTTTGATTTTAAAAACTATATTATGAACTAATCCGCATCCGCATCAAGTATTAGTATTCATGTTGGGTCGGATTTAAACTTTTTTTTCTTGAGTACATGGTATATAAAAGGAAAAAAATAGCAAAATTTAAAAACCAAAATATAGTATTAAAGATAATCAGCATTATGAACTTAATGGATTAAAGAGAGATTGAATGTTATAAAAGATGACTGCCAAAGAAAGTATCATCAAGAAGAAATGAATCAATGCCTAATTTCGTGTTACTCAAAACCCAATTAAGAGTAATTAATTGATGAGATTTAAGCCGCAGATCCAATATTAAGAAAAAGAATAGAAAAAAAGATAGCATACCAGGCATCACATCATGATCCCGCCTGTACTGTCGGAGAAAGAAGAAGAAATGGGGGAAACTCTATTTTGGTCCCTCTTTCTTTTTGTCCCTCTCATTTCACTCACTAATATTTTTTTTCTCTCCTTTTGTTTCTTCTTCTATTTTTTTATATTCTTTTTTTAAAAAATCATAAATATGAAGATGACAAGCGAAAGACTTGGAGATTATGAAATGGGTGTAAATTGACCGAATTGCATCGAAAATATATTTCTTAAAAATATTTTTTATTTTTCTCAAAAATATAAAAAGCTGTTTAGGACACATATGTATTTGCATAGTTTCATCATGCATTTGTATTCATGAAAATAAGGAGTGTGATTAATTGTGCAGAAAAAGCTATCTCTTGGTAAAATGAGATAAATGCAACTTTTTGAGTAAAATATGGTTAAATGAATTATAAGTTGATGGTTACTGGAAATGACTAAAAATTTCAGTAAATCAAGTAACCCTTCTGTGAAACAAGTAATGCAACATCTCATTTTAAAAAATGTGATTAAATTTAAAATGATTGATGAAGATTTTTTTTTTAATGTATTCTTCAATAAGTGATTGAATCTAAATTTGTTTGTTAGGATTTGAGTAAATGATCTATCAACTCGTATGACTTTTTATATATATATTAGTTAAACTAGCAATTATGACATATGCATGTGATTCTTCGTTTTTTTGGGTACAAAATATGAACTTATCAATGGCTACATTGCTACTATGATACCAAGAATACAATTTGAATCAACAATATGAGAAACTAGTTATACTATTTTATTTTCTTTTTAATCCACTATAGCATTTTCTTCACTAAATTATATGGTAGGAGATACACCTAAATTTAAATGTCCTAAAAACCTCCAATAAAACTCAACTTTTCTTGGGCTTAGTCAAAAGAAATATCCAATTTTCCTTGAGCTCAATCAAGAAATAACACGTTTCTCCTAGGCTCAGCCATGGAAGTAATCCATCTCTTTTGGGTACGGTTACATTGTGGATCTTCTTCTCTTTAGATCTATTAGGTGTATAAAAGTCCTTCAAGAATCCAATATATTTCCATCGATATTAATGTTGTGTAATTGATAATGTGTAAAAGTCTTTTAAAAGTCCCTCATATTTTCATCTATATTAATACATATATTAGGGATATTTTTCCTTATTAATACATGTGCCAGAGATATTTCATCTCTTTAATACTATTAGGGCAATATTATGTTTTAGCCCCTCCTCTCTATAAAAAGATTAATGCTATAAACAAATCATAAATCTTTTAAACAAGAGGTTCAGAATCTCCATTGTATATTGCATGTTTATTTTCAAAGTATTTCTCCATAATATTATTTTATTTTCTCTCAAAAAGTCATTGACTTAACCATCAGAGAGTCCCAAAATTCACCAAAAAGAACCTTTTACAGGTATCAAGCACTCGCCTCCAGTCTCCTTAGCTAGGGAGAATGAGTTAGATTGCTAGAACTAAGAGATTAACCGATTGTCCAAGACATAATAAGTCTTGCCCTTAAACAACTTGGATGTTTTGAGACATCATTATTGGCGTTGTCTATGTGAACTAATAAGAGAGTCATAATTTTCTTTTTAAAGACATTTCCAAGTTATTTCATGACACACAACCATGACATGCTCGGACTACAACGCTTGATGGATCTACCCGTTACATTGACTTAACCATCAAAGAGTCCCAAAATTCACCAAAAAAAACCTTTTACAGGTATCAAGCACTCGCCTCCAGTCACCTTGGCTAGGGAGAATGAGTTAGATTGCTAGAACCAAGAGATTAACCGATTGTCCAAGACATAATAAGTCTTGCCCTTAAACAACTTGGATGTTTTGAGACATCATTATTGGCGTTGTCTATGTGAACTAATAAGAGAGTCATCATTTTCTTTTTAATGACATTTCCAAGTTATTTCCAAGTTATTTCAAGACATGCTTGGACTATAACGCTTGATGGATCTACCCGGTACCACGAATACTTTTACTTATTCAAACTTCCAACAACTCATCAACTAAGTGCAACCCTTCATTTAGGTTGTGTTAACCACTCAGAGGCAAAATCAAGTTTTGCCACCTCAATAAATCTTGGCACCTATGACATCCCCACCCTTGGAAAGGATTGATAAGAGGTCTCCCTAGTGCAATAACACCACTCTCTAAGGGATGGATTAGAGGGCTCCCTAAAGTCCAACAAATCACCTTAGAATATATTATTCTTGATAGGATATAAGTTTATTTTTAAATTAGAATAATTGTCTCTTTGACATACACTTTCTATCTATAGATCTTCAATGGAAGTTGCTGGACTCTTGCAAAATATCCTTGGAATGAGTTCGCTCTATTGCGATTGCATAATCTCTTTAGAAAAGGTTCTCCCTAGTGCGGTTGCACAATCTCCTTGGAAAGGGTTCTCTCTAGTATGATAGCTCTACCCTCCACGACAACTTGAGATGACCAACCTCAACAAAGCAACAAGACCTCTATCTTATGTCTAAATATATACCATTAAGGCTAACTAGAACCTAGAGAATTAACACAACTCTCTAGATAGGCTCCCGGACCTTGTGTTATCTCTAGGGATGATCTCAAATCTCTTACTATTAGGTTTGATCTCTCCCTTTAGTGGGGGGCTCTCAAACCCTATGTCATTGTTAGGGAGGTCATAGGTCTTTAACTCTTAAAAAAATACAATAACTCTCCAAGAAAGGGATCAACTTGGTTTCCTTAGTGCAATAACACCACCTTCCTTGGGTTTCCCATCGCTCTTTAGAAAATTTTCTAAGTATGAGCATCAACATAGATACGTCCCTTCTATCCCTTGGAAATTTTCTAAGTATGAGCATTGATAGGGATTTGTTCTCCCTTAGACTTTTAGAAAATTTTCTAAATATAAGCTCACCTTTTTTGGACTCCTTTCAACCACTTGAAAATTTTCTAAGCATGGACTCCACCCTCCATGGGTTCCTCTCAACCTCTTAGAAGATTTTCTAAATATAGGTTTACACTCATTAGGTCCTATTAGAAAAAAAAAAATTAAGTATAGATTCCTTTATTATTTCACCTTACCCTCTTGAAAACTTTTCTAAGTATGAGTTTCTTCATGGTTCACCTCTACATACTTCAAGATTTGTTTTTCAAACATGGAGCATACCTTTACACACAAGCTCTCTGGTAAATTAACTAGAGTTTTCACCCCGCTTCTCATACAAAAATAAACAACAAACTCATCATATTGGGTACTTATACAAGTCTTTACATATAAATATCACTTAAAGTTGAGGGTCATTGATAAACCCAAATTTAGATACCTAAAAAGTCCCTTTGGGCTTAACTAAGGGAAGGATCCACCTCCTTTGGGCACAACTACATTTTGGATCATACTCTCCTAATACCCATTAAATGTATAAAATTCTTCCAAGCACCCACCATATTTCCATCGATATTAATATTGTGTGAGAGATAATGTGCGAAAGTTATTTAAAGGCTCATTATATTTTCATCTACATTAATACATATGTCAAAGATATTTCTATTTTTTAATACTATTATGGTGATATTACATTTTAGCTCTTTATCTCCATAAAAAGACGCATGAGTTATAAATAGACTATGAATCATTTAAACAAAAGGCTTGGAATCTCCATTCTCTATTGTATATTTATTTTTAGAGCATCTCTCTGTAATATTATTGTATTTTCTTTCAAAAAAGCATAAACTTAATCATTGGAGAGTTTTCAAATTCACAAAAAAAAATATTTTACAGGTATCAGGTACCAACCTCCAACTATCTTGGTTAGAAAAAATATATCAAATTATCAGAACCAAGAGATGAACCGATTATCTAAGATATAAAACTTGCACCCAAACAACCTGAATGTTTGGGACATTATCTTTAGGTATCTGTCCTTTTTTTATTTATTTTTTAAATAACATGGTTTTAGGTTTTATCCTATTCTTTATTTTCTTGGTTACTTGTTGTCAGAAACCTAATTCCATCTTGCTATACCAGGCGAAGAAAGTTTCAAATAAAAATCTATATTTTGACCTTTATCATTTGTTAAGAGTTTATTTTTTTTTTTCTTATAAATTAACCAAACATCGCCTCTCATGTTCTCATAATCATGAAACCACACTCACTAATCTATATGAACAACATATATATATATATATATATATATATAATGCAAACGTCATTTGATCAGAACGTAAAATCACCACCAAATAAAAAACAACAAAAAGTGATTGTGAAAATTATTCAATGTGTAATAAGAACTATTTTTCTCTTTCATAAAAATTGTGTCAAACCCAAAATAATGAATTGTGATTTTTTTTATTTTCGATCCAATGGTTATTGAAAGTGGCTTGCAATTTGCATCGTTAATTGGTTGCAAATCTAATGAAAATTGAGTTTTTATTTATTTACTTGATTTGGGTTTTTTTATAAAAAATAAATAAATTTGATTCCACTTAAAATACTAAAGTGAGGCAGAAGAAAAAGAAAAGAAACAGACCTAGAATACCATAAATATAGAGGAAATGAAATATAATATAAGAAGATAAAACTAAAGAAGGGGTTCGTAGCAAACAGGAAAAAAAAAAAAAAGAACACAGAGAAAGAATTGTTAAAAAAAAAAACATTTAAATGGATGGAAATGCCGTTTTCCAAACAGGGAAAAAATTGTTTTATAAATTAAGCAAAAGTTAGCTCACGATAAAAGAAAAAACATGACAAGATAATTAGGGTATCATTTTAGGTTTTTAAAGGTAAAAACAATCATTTAAAATAAGTTTTTATGATTTCAGATCTTAAATCATGACGTTTCGACCACCATTAATTGTCTGAATCTTTACCAATAGACGACTATGTGTGTGTGTGTTTCAAATAGGGTAGACACACAACGTCCATCCTATTAAACAAAGAAAAGACTCCTTTTATTTTAAATAGAACAAACACACATTATCAACCCTATTGAACAAAAAAATGGAGGAACAAACACACATTAATTGTTTTTTGAATTTTTGTTAAATCTTAATTAAAAGAAATTATCAATAAAATAATTTAAAATATTATTTCATTAAATATCATTCAATTTTGATTTTTTTTAAAATAATATAATAGAAATATTTTTTTATATAATATTAGCATTCATTTTGTTAATTATTATATATGAATCCAATATGCAATTTTTTTTTTTACTTTGTTGTCATGAATATTAAGTGAGAATAAAAAATTTATATTTTTTTTATTACAAATTTTTAACTTAATTTTCTCAGACTAATCATTCCTTTTTCTCTTTTACTGCATACTAAATATTAAGGCATGATTTTAATTTTTTTTATTGAAACTTGCTTTACATATCATAATAAATATGTTTATTTAAAAAAAATGCTTATTATAAGAAAAACATGTTTTTGGTAACAAAATACATTAATAAGAAAATATAGTTTAAATTGAAGATATATATATTTCTATTTATTTGAAGTTAAAATTTTTACAAAAACATTTTATTTTTTTTAGTTTTAATTAAAAAATGCCCCTAATTAAGAATGTCTCGGTAAAAAAAAAAAAAAACTGCATGTATATGAAAAACAATTCGCTTAATAATATATATATTAAAAATTTAAATCACAACTTTTTATACAAATATCCATTTTAATTATAACAAAAACTAAATAAAAATATATTTTTAAAACTACCATATAGTATCAACGGGTAAATAACCGGTAAAATTTATAATATTGTAATAAAGCATGTCCTTTTTATGTTTGATTTTTTTTAGAGTTCATTTCATGTTGTAATTACAGTTTTTTTAAAATTTTTTTTATTTAAAAATATATTAAAATAACATTTATTTATTTATTTTTAAAAATTTATTTTAGATATTAACCTATTAAGATAAAGTGTGAGGCTGTGGACGCAGCCTCTGCCTCTGTTCACAGGTAGTGGAGCTACAAGTTTTGCCTCAACAACCAAGTTCTTGGCAGTATGCTAAAAGTCTCAAAAAGTAAATGGCATTGTGCACCGAAAATCTCAACTTCTTTCTGGTTGAAAGTCACTGCCACATCGACCACAGGGAGCGTATAATTCTTCTATCAGATCATACCTACCTGCTTAATGGATTTTAGTGAAATTCATGTTTTCTGGCTAATCAAGCTTTGCCAAACTTCCATCCAAAAACAAGTCATAAGAACAAATCAGTTCAGTAATTTCCATAGTTTAAAACCCGGGACTCGGGCGATCCAGGACTAGAACCGGGCTGGATTGAAAAAAAAATTAAAAGAAAAAAAAACTTAATGTATCACAGCAATTCGGTTAAGTCGATAATACCCGGTTAAACTTTTGTTTGTACTCTTTATAAGGAATATTCGTGTGCTTAGTTATTTATTAAATACCATTGGGTGAAATATAGTATTGGAGATAATTAGCTTATGGCTTGTGACATAATAAAAGTACTTGGCTTGATGAAGCGCATCTCTGTCTACAGACATATAATAGGTTAATTAATTATTGAATTATTTAATCATAAAATGGTCATAGATGAACTTTGGGGTTAGCAATGTATTATTTTATTTGAATAAATTTAATATCAAATTAAAAATCTCATTATTTAATCAATTAATTTGAGTTTGTACATGCAACATTAACAATATACTAAAAGGCGTGGGAAAGTACTCTTACTTTCCCATGCCTTTTGTTTTCATTATGCTAATATATATATTACATATTTGATTTTTTTAAAAAAAAATTATTTGTTTTTTGCAAAATTATTTTTGCTGATTGTTTTTCTTTTTTTTATGATATTTTTTCAAAATGGTCTAAAATTTGGTTTAGTTTTTAGAAAAATATTTTCTTTTTATTTTGGGCAGAAAACACTTTTTAAAAGTTATGAAAAATTTTGAAATTTTATTTGTTGATTATAAAAAATTTTATTCTCAAGCTTTTGATTTTTATATATTTTGTTTTGATTTTTTTTTAATTTCACCTCTTAGAATTTAATTTAATTTAATTTTTATATTAATTTTGATCCTTATTTTTATGATTGTTTTTTGTTTTTCTCTTATTATTTTTTTAATTGAAATTTTTTATTTATCAAATTTAGTATTTATTTTTTTATTATTACTTATTTTATTTTAAATAATTTATAAAATTAAACACATTTAATTAACGTTATTTATTTGGATTTGATATACAACAACAAAGCGAAAACTTAATGTTTTTTGCTTTTTTTTTTTTATGATTTTTTTCCAAAATGGTCCATTTCAGTTTTTTTTTATATTGAACTGGTTAAGAATTTAGCTTTGTAGCTTTTTTTAATAAAAACAATTATAGATTACTACAGTATTTTTCACATATGATTTTTCTTTTAGTACAATATTTTTCCACATGGTTTTTTTTTAAATTATCTTTGTTGAATTTAATTTTTTTTAATGTTGAGCTGGTTGAGAATTTAGCTTTAGCTTTCCCCTTATGTTTTTTTTTTTGTATTTTTTTTCCAAAATTTTCTTTTTGTTTTTTTTTCAAAATTATTTTTGTCAATTTTATTTTTTTAATATTAAGCTGATTGAGAATTTAGCTTTGTAGTTTTTTCTTTAAAACACTGTTGATTGCTACAGTGTTTTTCCATATAGTTTTTTTTTCTTTTTTCTTTGTTTTTTTTCCAGGATTGTCTTTGTCAATTTTAATTTTTTTTCATATTAAGATGGTTAATAATTTAACTTTGTAGTTTTTTTCTTGAAAAAAAAAATTGTGAATTGCTATAGTGTTTCCCCATGTGCTTTTTATCAATTTAGCTTTGTAGTTATTTTCTTTAAAACAACGTTAACTGCTAAAGTGTTTCCCCAAATGATTTTTTTGTTATAATTTTTTTCAAAATTGTTTTTATCGATTTTATTATTTTTAATATTGAGCTGTTGAAAATTACAACTGTAGATTTTCTCATGAAACACTATAAATTGCCATGGTGTTTCCCTGCATAGTTTTTTTTCCTTTTGTTTTTTAATGATTTTTTCCAAAATTATCTTTATTGATTTAATTTTTTTAATATTGAGTTGGTTAAGAATTACAAATGTATATTTCATCACAAAACACTATAGATTACTGCAGTGTTTTCCTATATGATTTTTTTTCCTTTCGTTTTTTTATGATTTTTTTTCAAAATTATCTGTCTATTTTATTTTTTAATATTCAGCTGATTGAGAATTTAGTTTTGTAGTTTAATTTTTCTTAAAAACATTGTGGATTGCAATAATGTTTCTCCATATAATTTTTCTAAAAAATAATTTTTTGATTTTTTTTACAAATCCATGACAACGTATAAGCATGCTATAAGCCCGCGGCAACGCGCGGGTGCAGCAACTAGTGCAGTACGAATGCGAATTATATATAAAATTAATAAATAATAAAATATTTCTTTAGAGTCCTCTTTATGAATTGTAAAAATAATAATAAAAAAAAAGTGGAGAGAGAAGTTGTGTAAAAATAAGGGAAATAAAAGAGTAATAAATATCTAATTGAATAAAAAAAATATTTGAAAAAAAAGAGAGAGATTCGAACCATGCAGTGTAGGCGTGCCAGCGGCCCTGTTTCTAACCGGTAGCACAGGCATGCCGCCACGGAAACCCAGAGATGACTTCTAAAATAATGAATTAGAGATTGAAATGGATTAAAAAAAATAAGGATAAAAAATGTAAGAATAAAAAAGTAGGAATCAAATTACTGAATGTATATAACATGGTAATATAAGGATGGAATTCCAAATAATAAAAGTAAAAAAATATATATTAAGTTAAACGGTGTGTATAATTATGTGACATTTATGTGGTATAGTAATACAAAAAACAAAGTATGAGAAATCTAATTATTAAGGTTCTGGTTGGGAATATTTGGGAATGCAGTGCAAACCATTTTCCTTAATTTTTGATTTTTTTTATTAAAAATATATATTTTAATATTTTCAGATCGTTTTGAATATCAATAATAATTTTTAAAAAATAAAAAAATTATTTTAATGTATTTCTAAACGAAAAACACTTTAAATTGCAACTGCTACCACAACCCTAAACAGGCTGGATTAATCTAAAGGATAAAAAGCACAGCTGATGGCACAAAACCCACCAACAATATCATGTCTTTTTCTCTGCCATAGAAATCTAAATGATAAAGACAAGTTTATAGAAATTATAGAAATGGAAGGTTTTGAGCATCTAAATGAGAATATGACACTCCTATATGAAGATTTGATTAAAATAGACTATGTGGTTGGCCTAACAAATGATTTTATGAACTAGTGGAATATGTTTAAGTTTTAGAGAAGGTTTGGTCATGTTAGGCCAAGTTAGCAACTTAAAACTACGATACCAGAAGATTCATTACACCATTAAATAGTTTTACCGACGAACTAATTCCGTCGGTCACAGGAATGAAATTCATCGGTGAAATAATTCCCGACGGCCTCACCGACGGAATACATCCGTCGGTATAACAGTCGTCGGTAGAACCCATTTCCGTCGCTAATTCTGTCGCAAATAAAAAAAACACACCGACGGAACACCAACGGTCTTACAGACGGATACACGCGCGGAAAAAAAAAAGTTTCCCGCAGGAACATTACCGACGGAATAAATCCATCTGCAATTTCAATGGTAATCACCGACGGACTTACCGACGTATAATCCGTCGGTAATTATGGCATGGCTGGTAATTGTTTGGCAACTCTCTGTGGAATACCGACAGATACTATCCGTCGGTAACTCCGTCGGTATTAATCACCGACGGATATATTCCGTCGGTAATTATGGCATGGCTGGTAATTGTTTGGCAACTCTCTGTGGAATATCGATGGACATTATCCATTGGTATATTCGTCGGTAGGTATGTAAAATATATATAAAAAATAATTTTGTTTATAGTAAAAAACCTTAATAAACAAATAACAATGGATTAAACATTAAAAATATAAAAGTAATGTTAATAATATTCATTGCAAATTTAATGTGTTTAAAAAAAAAAATTAAACTAGAATAGCGGCAGAGCTGGAGGAGGAGGAGGAGGAGGAGGAGGAGGCTGGTTGTTCCCGGGACCATACGGCTAAAAAGAAGCAGCACAAGTATCGTCACCCATCTTTGATCTCATCTCCATGACTATTTGACGGAGCTCATCATAATTCATCGAGAGTTGTTGATATTGTTGTTTCAACGCAATGAACTCCTCAGACTGGGTGTTCGATACTGATGGAGAGCTTCCAACAGTTGAGACACTACGAGTCGAACGCAAGTTGTCAGCCGTAGTGTTGGAGAGCCCGTAGACCCTATTTTTATCGGGTCCACCAGACGATCCCGCCTCCATCCACAAATCTGGATCGAAATCTGGATGGGTCGACGGATTGTCCCCATATCTCTCCCTCAACCAGCTATTATAGGTCTCCTGAAAATTCCATCGGTAAAAAAATCATCAAATGCAATTCAAGATGCAATTCAAGAAAATAATAACTTACAAAATAAAATGAATGAACAAACATACCATGAAGTGCTGAGCACAGTTGTCCACGAACTGCTGCACCCCTTTTTGGCGGTCTTGACTCCGCACATGCGTCTCTAGAAACAGCTCCATTGGACTCGGTTCACGTCCAAGAGACGCAGCCTGTAATATAAAAAATAGGTTGAAAGTTAAATATATTATAAGGAACGACAAATTAATTAACGATATATTTCAATAAAATTACTCTTACCATCCGCTTTGCATGTGCGCTGAATGGGACGGATCCGCTAGTGTGCGTCGTCACCGAACCATGAATTTGCCGGTTCCGGTTGTCGGCGCCAGAATGTGAGCGCCGTGAGAACCGCTCTGAGGTCACGTGCTCAATATATGCCGTCCATATTTCCCCCGAGATGAATGGCGGTTTGAATTCCTGCCAAACCGCCACCTCATTCCATCCTTCAAGACCGTTATCCCTCGCATGTCTTTTTGATTTTTTTTGGGTGTCATACCAAAAATCACGCAACCTACTTCCATAGTAACAAATTAGAATTTAAAACATAAAATTATAAAACAAAAATAAATATTATTTTCGATGTTACCTAGTTGCCGCGTGATTCTCCCATACCCTCCTCACAACATTGTTGTCCGCCCTATCCCACTCAAATTTGTTCTGTGTATATAAATAATTCATATAAAATAAGAATAGTACAAGATATAAAATTATAAAAATCATTTATTAAAAATAAGCTGGAAATTAAAAATTAACACCGACCTAAAATCGCCTAAACCATGCATCGATATTAGGTTTCCACTTAGGATGTCTGGAAACCTGGCTCCATTGAAACAATGGAATCTCCATCGACGATTTAAACGCCAATGTTATAGTCCTTGCAGCCTCAATGTTTGTGAACCTGAAATTAAATAAAAGTAGTAATATTAATTAGTTGTTTATAAATTATGTTATAAGTATATAAAAAAAATTAAAACCTAAACAAACTTACATTGAGAGGTTATCCTTCCTTGTGCCTAGTACTTGCTGGTGAATTGACCTCGCTGTGAAGGCACACCGCTTCTGCGCTGTGAAACCGCGCTAGAAGAGGCAGCATCACAAGTTGGCGTAGATTCCTCATCGTGATCAGCACCTAAGGATACATCCTCCTCGCTGCTAGAAGAACTAGCTACAACCGTCTTCTGACGACGTGCTGTAGATTTCATTCTACGCATCTACATAAATTTATACGAATAATTACATAATTAACTTCGATTATTTTAAAAAAAATTCGACAGAGTCTCCCCTATACTGGGGGGTCCCAAGTTATTGATAAAATCATATTACATTTCTAATTTTATTTCACATCCCGATCCAATCATCCTGGATCTCAACCCAACTCATCATCATCAACACAACATTTTATTCAATAACATCATATAATGATATTCAAGTAAAAGAATCAATTTCAACTATGAACATTCATTGTTAAATTGGTACTTAGAGTTACAAACATTAGATTAAAGTCATA
>Ga0325402_1004151_pt1 | contig 13316 bp, 11 predicted proteins | sample PopdelMetagenome_22_FD_207212 | JGI IMG/M metagenome (GOLD analysis project Ga0325402, IMG submission 207212) | Populus deltoides microbial communities from Bellville, Georgia, United States - Xylem-PdKOR-R3 | ecosystem: Host-associated > Plants > Phyllosphere > Stem > Wood/Secondary xylem... | reverse complement strand
ATGGACGGGTTTGTGTAAGAGTTTGCAATTTGAAAGTCGAAAACTTTAAGAGACAGAAAGATTCTAATCTGTCGAAGGGTGATTGATGTGATTTGTACTCTGACAAGCTAGTTGAAAGAACACGGTCAGTTGCTTTTGCAAGTTGTTTGGAAAACACAAGTAACATTGGAGGAGGTGGCTTTGCAAGCCGTTTGAAAAATATTTTTTAATTTTTTATTATTATTCTGTTTATTCGTGAAAAAGTAATTTTTTTTAAAAGTAAATTTTAGAAAAATAAATTCTGAAGAAGTATTTTTCGATATTTGATAGTGTAATAGAAAATAAATTGAAAAATATTTTTTAGTATTTGGTTATGTTACGAAAAATAAACTGAAAAATAATTTATTAATGAATTAATTTTTTTTAAATTTATCTAATATATGAAAAATATTAAATATAAATATTTAATCACTTACAATAAAAGAATAAAAGCTAAAAAAGTATAATGATGAATTTTTTTATTATATCTTATATTTATATATAGCTTATTTTATAAAATATAACTATATATGTTATATAATAGTATAGAGATATAACCATAAAATTTTTTTCATAAATAAAACCTATTTTTTTTTTCAATTTTAAAAGCTTAAAATATGTTTTTTTTTTCATATGAAGAAAACCAGATTTTTTTTACGGGTATAGGCAATTATCCCTTTAATATTCATTTAATATATATCAAATAAACATCAAGAAATAAATATAAATATCTAACATCAAACATAATCATGCATAAATATTAAGTTTTGATGTCATATACATACATATTAGTTCAAATTAATAAACATAAACATGCTAGACCGAATTAAACAAGTAAACATACTTGTTAAATAACAAACATATAGTTTCTTATCATAATCAAATCATCTTAGCAAGCAAGCATGTAGTAGTGTTGGTTCATAAAATTCTGAACCCAAATTTTCCTCAAATTAGCATTTTTTGCTATAAATACTTTTGCTAATATTTCATTTTGGACCAAGTGATCAAATGTCTCCCCAAGAGTGATCTCATCAAAGCCTTCAATTTTCATCACTTCCGTATACAGCGCATTAACATTAAGTTGATTTTTGCTGAGGCTTTGAATTGCAAGTGCTACATCTCCAATCTGTTTAGACAACTTTTCAACACCATCATCTTCATACATGCGATTTCTCTTCCTATGTTGCATCTTTTATATACCAGAGGAAAATGACTCTTTTCCCTTAAAAGTTTCTTCATATTCCCCTTCATTTTCAATTGAAATTGATTGCTCTTCAATGTTATCTTTCAAGTTGACATCAACATATGATTTGACATAATTTATGGCTGCTATATCTTTTCCAACAACAATTGTCAATGCCTCGTACATATCAAGTTTTTTGTTGAGATACTTGTCATGATTGGGATGTGCATGTTCATAAAGTTTAGAATATGCAATTTTTTAGTTCATTGTATAACATTTTAGAAACAAAAGTAAATATAAAAATTACAAAGAGTATAATATTTATCACACCTTTACTTCTTCATCATATACATCTTTCGAAACTGTAATCATCTTCAAACAATCATCCCAGCCAAAGTCACTTTTATTTTTAAGTTTGGTTATTATTCCCCATTCTTTTTTCACAGTCTTGAGATGATTGTCCACATGCTTAGGCTCGCATTGCACGTTGAACTTTTGACTAATTTCTGTAGCCACCTTAACAAAAGGTTCTACTTTAAAGGTGGAAGAAGGTTTGCTTCCTTTAAGTGCCTCCTCGGCTAATATCTCAAGTAACATGTGAGACATATGCTTAGACCATGTGAAGTGCTTGCCCTTGCATTTTTCATTCTGTGTGGAACTCATTTCTACAAAAAAGAAATTATAAATTTATACAAAATAAAATCATATAATATTTAGATTCAATAAATTTCATATAAAAACTACAATTAATATTTAAAAGAGAATACATAAAATACATAAGAACTTATAATAACATCAACATCTACTCCAAATACATAACAAAGATAATACAAACTCAAGCAAGACATAATAAAAACAAACACATATAATTAACACTCAATTACTAGTTTCTTTGAGTGTTATAATCATTCCACATGGTTGATGTAATCATTTCTCTTTTTGTTATCCACTCCTTATTCTCTTCTTTTTCCTCCCGTTGACTTAAGTTGATTGTTCGTCTAATTGGTTCACTTTCCGAACATATTTCTTCCATAAGAAAGTCATAAGGATCAACTCCCATTATGTGATTATGAATAATACAACATGCAAGCACAACATCTACTTGCGTTTCATAAGATCAAAAAGATTTTCCATCAATTGATCTAAAACGACTCTTCAAAATACCAAACCCGCGCTCAATAGCGGTTCTCAATGAATAGTGTCGAAGATTAAATAGCTCCTTTTCATTTTCTGGTGAACGTTCTGTAAACTCATTTAAGTGATATCGAACTCCACGAAAAGAAGAAATGATTCCTTTTCGAATACCGTAACCAGCATCACCGAGATAATATTTTCCAAAAAATTTAAAAAACAAGAAAACTTATTACTATCTTTATGTAATAAGATATTTTATATGTTTATTGCATATAATACATACTTTATTATATACCTTCTGGAATTTTTAGATCATTAGGTCTTGATAATGCATCACCTAAAACCCGTGAATCATGGGCACTTCCTTCCCAGCAAGCTAAAACATATATAAACTTCAAATCAAAAGTTATAGCTGCTAAAACATTTTGTGTTGTTCCTTCTTTTCGACCTCGAAACTTTCCTTGAATCTCAACAGGAACATTTACAGGAACATGCATGGGTACCATCAGTTGCTCCCACACAATCCTATATAAACATGAAAAAAATAATTTATAACCTTTTCTTCTAGATGTAATTAATTAATGTATAATAATATTGATATTGTTTTCATACCTTAAAATAAGGATAGAATCTTCAATTATTCATTATCTCTGCTGGAACTGTATCATCTGAATCTTTAATAAGGTGTTTGTATAACTTAAGAACTACTTCTAAAACAATTCTAAAGTAATGATGGATAGTTTCAATAAACCTATAATATATACCACTAATAACATGAAATCTTTAGTTTTGGCCTACAATTTGTAAGAACACAATTACTTGCTCCCTAATATACACATTTTGAGTTGATCGTAATAGGTCACGACTTGTGAGAACATTACACAATCTATAAAAGACAACAGGTTTCATACGAATTTGTTCAACGCAATGTCTATCACATCAATTCAAAATGCTGTCAATGTAGAATTCTCGTTAAGCAATTGCATTTATATGTGGTTCTCTTGGTATATAAATTCTATTTCTTTTTTGTTCAATAATAGCTACCCCTGTAACTATCACAGTTACAGCTGCTCCCATACATGTTGCATGAATTATCATACTATCCATAACATAAAAGTGAAGTTTTCTGATAACAAAACCTAAAAATTTAAGGAAATAAATATTAAGAAAAACATATAAAATACTTACACATTCAATACAATAAATTATGCTCAAAGAAGCTGACAATATATAATAGTTATGGCAATGATATCTGATTCCCTAAACAAACAATGTCTTAAAATATACCCCACCGTTCCCCAACTCTTGCATTGCAAATCTCTAACTCTCTCCTATAACATTTCATGGGTTTCTCTGTTTTCTCTAACTCTCCCCTATGTTGGTTTAATTAAGACAAAATTTCATGGGGTTCTCTGTTTTCTCTAACTCTCCCCTCTGTATATTAATCAAAGCAAACTAAACTAAATTTATGTTTATTGTTCTGTTATAATTCCCCTTATTAAACTTATAATTTCATTCCCCCTCCCTCTCAGTCGATTCCCCTCTCTCATTCCCTGTTTCCTGTTCCCTCTCCCTCTCAGATTCGACCCCTCTCTCATTCCCCTATTCCCTCTCCCTCTCGGTCGATTCCCCTCTTTCATTCCCCTGTTCCATGTTCCCTCTCCCTCTCTGTCGATTCCCCATGTTCCCTTTCCCTCTCGGTCGATTCCCCTCTTGGTTTCTCTCATTCCCCCATTCCCCCCTTCCCCGGTTCCCTCTCGGTTTCTCTCATTCCCCTTCCCCTGTTCCCTCTCCCTCTCGGTTTCTCTCATGCCCCTGTTCCCTGTCGTTTTCCCCGTGTTCCCTCTCTGTTTCTCTTGTCATTTGTGCACAAAGAAGCAAACATTCAAGACAAAGAAGCAGGATAAAGTTCAAAAATTCAAGGGGCAACAGGGCTCCTCCCTCCCAGTTCTCCTCCCTCTCTCCCTCGGCTATTGTTCAAAAAAAAAAAGCAAGGGTTGATTTTCAACGCTTCCACCCGGGATATGGTGGTTGGATCTGGGGATGGGGTACCAGGGAGGGGCTGCTTTTTGCTGGGGAAGATTGATTAACACAGTTTTGGGATTTTCAAGTGCCTCTCTTTGTGCACTTGATTTGGTTTATTTGGTTAGAATAAAACTGTCGAATGTGAGTGATGAAGAAGAAAACTGTCATGGAAAAATTGTGTTTGTTGTGGCTTGCTTGATGAATTTTAGCTGTGTTATGGAAATGTTATGGCAAACATATGATAGGTAGCAGATTTATCAAGAATAGAGAAATGGATTTATGCTATAATTTTTACAGATCTACGAAGAAGATAAAAATACAAAGGAAATAATAGAGAAAAAAAATACCTGAAATTAATTGTTCAAACGAAATGCTTCAATTGTCCAGAGAAATGCTTCTGTAATTGTTCCTACTTCTAATCGTTTTTTAAGAGAGAGAGAGAGACTGTGATTTGTGAAAATAGGTGTAATGAAAAAAAGGAAAGTGTTTTCCTTTCCTTATCAGAAGGAAAACACTTTCCTTTGATAAATCAGTTTTTTTATGTTGATCGGAATTATTTCCATTGACTACTTTTCCATATTGTTACCAAATATGAGAAAGTAAGGAAAATGAATTCTAGGAATTCATTTTCCATGAAACAAATAAGGCATATGAGACGGATTTTTTTAATTTTAAAAAATTATGTTTTGGTACAAAATTTTATTTTTGTTATTTTCAATTTTTTTTCATGAGAATGGAAAAGGGAGTCACTAGATTCTAGTATAGAGTAGAAAAAACTATTCATCAGGGATGATTTCAGCTACCAAACAAGTTAAAATTGGTATCAATTGGTTCTACTAGGAGAGAGGAGTTTTGTAATAATTGTTTTAAACCTCAATGTAGTCTAAAAACCAAATCTAAATTAAGTATAAATTATTTTTTCCATGTTGATTTTGTGGTTTGGATCGTTTTTTGGGTTTGTTAGGTTGACATGTTGGTTTCTTGGTGTCCCATGGATGCTTGGTGTCCCATGGATGCTTGTAGAGTGTTTTGTGTTGAAAAATATTTATTTTAATAAAAAACTAGTAGGCTTGATTTTTCAGCAACCACAGTAATGCTCAAAATTTGATATGATAGATGACACATCGTCTGCCACAACAGGCGACGTGTCATCTGCTTTTTTATATATATATATATAAACAATAGAGATGGGGCCCTTTAAATAAGAAAAAGGTAACAAACCCACAAGCATGAGCTTTTTCTTATTTGATACTGTTTTTCCAAATTAATATATTTTTTATGTCTGTTTAAAATATTTTCTAATTTATTTTTTATTAATACCCCTCCTATGTCATTTTTTTAATATTTTAGCTTTTTTTCAACCGCAATTGTTATTTAATTATATTAGGTGTCTTTAATTTTTTATAAGATTAATATGATTTATTTATAATTTTTTTATATATATTTCATATAGATTAAATTTATTCTTAAAAATTAAAATTTTGTATTTTTTCATGATATTTTTAATATGTGCAACGTTATAATTATTGTTTTCTTTTTATTTTATTCAATAAATTTTATGTATTTGTTAATTTATATTATAAATTGATTTTAATAAATAAATCCATCTAACATGGTCGGATAAATAACTTGTGTTGTGCTTTTAAGTACATTGATCTATATTTGTCTTTTATTTTTTTTAGTTTTATGTATCGTCATTTTTTTATCGAGTTATCATGACCTCAAAATTTAGGATGCACGATAGACACATAATTTAAACATATCTCATGTTTAAGTCATAGATTTAACGTGTTAACCCAGCTTTGCCCTGTGTAATATTTTTTTTCATTTATTTTTTATTTTTATTGCTGCCTCATTTTTGTATCTTATTATCAAATTAATCAAAACTTTACTCAGTTATTAATTTTTTCTTATATCTTTAAAAACATAATCGTTTTTTAATTTTTTTCCGGGCTAAACAGCTTTGTGCAGGCTAATGATCTAGTGTGGGTGTATATATGTGTGTGTGTGAGCACATGCATGTATTGACGTTTTGGTTTATAAAAAAAATATAATTCTTAAAGTAAAAAAGACTGGTTGTTGATACTCGTGTGCATGTGTGTATATAACATTTACCTTCAATTAAATAAATTAAAAATTACATGAATAAATAAATATTATAAAGAGATATTAATATAAATAAAGACTAAATTAGAAAAGCTAAAAAATTAATGCAATTTAAAATATCTAATCTCATATTGCAATAATTATTAGAATCATAAAAGTGGATTTTAATAAAAAAAAATATTTTAATGATATACCACGGATTTTTTTTAAAATATAAGAATATCTAATCTCATATTGCAATCATTATTAGAATCATTGTAACGTTTTAAAGTATGTTTCTTTTGCAATCATGCAATAATAATAAAAAAAGTTACGTAAAAAAAATAACAGATAAAATCCAATGAAACAAAATAAAAAAGAATCACATAAGGTTTTCAAAAAAACTGTTCTATAATTTTATATAAAAATGATATTTTGTCATAAAAAACAAAACATAAACAAGATATAATTATGTAGTTTGAGTTATTTTTTTAAAAGGAAAAATACATAATGGTTGGTCAATTTTTTTATATTTTAGATCATTTTGACGCGCTGATCTAAAAAGTAATTTAAAAAAATAAAAAAATATCATTCTGATGCATTTAGGAATAAAAAGTACTTTGAAAAGCAACTGTAATCACACTTTCAAATAAGCCCTAAAAGACTTGATTTTATTTAATAACCAATATTCTATTGAAAAAAAAAGCTATTTTTTTTATATGAACAAATGCAACTATTTTGTTGTATATCTTTCATTCAATAAAAATAAAAAAGCTATTGAAAAAATAAAATAAAATTCCGAATGGTTTCAAAAGGGGGTAAGAAACATTTTTCGAATAGAAACTCTTTTATCTCACATACACTTTCTTTTTTTGCTTGACTTTTTTTTGCAAGAATTATTGTTTTTTTAATGAAAAATAACTAAATTCAATGTAGGTATATAAAAAATATAAGAACAACACATCGCTAATGCGTTGTCGTAGACAACCTTTTAATAGTGTCACCAAACCCAGCTCAACCGGTGAGCTAACTTGAAAACCTCCTGAACCAGACACTTGTCTAGCTTGAGTTTCAAATTGTACCGAGCAAGAACTAACTAGATGTAACCATATTAAGATCCTGTTTGATTTCAATAAAAAAAATCAAGACGCCATTGTTTTAACCTTTTCTTTTTATGTACTAGAATGATTATATTTTTTATCGACTCTAGTTAACTTGAATCAATCTTTCAAATCTATAATATGAATAATGATCTTAAATATGTTTAATCAATAGTATTTAACCAAACAATACTTGATAAAAATTGAGTGATTGAATAAATTTTAAAAATCATTATGAAGGGTTATATAAAAAAGACTACTTATATATAGAATACAAAAATGCCATGATCTCATAAAAAAAATTAAAAATTCAATAGTATCTTAAAAAAACTTCATAATTAGGTAGAAATATAAAATGTTGGAAAAAAAATAAAATAAATAAACATTAATGCTTAGGCTTGCATGCTTGACCCATAAAAAAAAGTCAGACCCACCTGCTAGGCTATTTTTACCTTTATTTATAAAATAAAACAATGCAGAACACATATTATTTACAGACTTAAAATTTAATAAACATCTCAATTAAGGCTCGCAAAACACCTTAATAAAACTTATTTTATAGAATATAATCTATTTGACACCATGATTAATACTTTTTATGGTTGAAATTGATGTTAATAAATTATTTTTTTAATGGATCATGAAAAATATTTTTCTTTTATCTGAAATTTAAAAAATTTAAAAAAAATTTAAAAAACTAAAATGACTGAAAAATATATCAATTGAAAAAAAAATATATCAATTGAAAAAAAAATCAAGTTAACTTTCACGCTAATTTTAAAGTTGCTATCCAGTCTTCACATGTTTTTCACATGTTCTTTACTTTGATTACTGTCTTTAAATCTTGTTTTTTTTAACAAATTAAAAGTAATTAAACATCAATTTAGTCATGACAAATCAAATTAAAAAAAATTGATGAACAAAATGAAAAAATAGCACTGCTCTAAGGTGGCAAGGGCGGAAGCGGGGGGAAGCAGGGCCCGGCCCCCCCCCCCCCCCCTCAAGACATTTTAATTTTTTTTCATTACCTAGAGGTTAAGGTGGCATTATTATAGTGACTTTACTTCTGATTTTCAATTTACTTCTTTATTACAGTGACTTTACTCTTGACATGCGAGGAAAGAGAAAAATATAAAGATATTACTTTGTGAAATAAAAAATAGAGCCACAAAATCATCCATTTATCCTAATATAAATTTTACGGTTGATCAAATAGAGAAATAAAAACATAAATTATAAGCAAAATTTTTTTATAAAAAAATTAAAACAGAGCCATTAATTAATTTATCTTTCATCAAACAAAATAAGATAATTTAAATTTAAAATCTATTTTTATTTTGTTTTAAGATGTTTGTTAATAATTTGATGAGGTTTTTTTTATATAATTCTACAATTTTTACTCATTTTTTTTCTCAGATCTGCTAGTTCTACCAATTGTTTTTTGAATTCTTGTTATAGTGATTTTTTTTCTAATTAATTAGATACATTTTATTGGTTTGTTTTGATTATACTTGGATTTTTTTTATATTTTGTTTTTAGCATAGCCACCAAAATTATCAATTTTTTTTTATAATATATGTTTTGATTTTAGGTTGAACCATAAACAAAATAATAAAAATTAATTAAAAAAATATTGATAACTCACAGCCTAGTGAACCAACTCTAAAGTGTAATGTTTAAGTTATGGTTGAGCAGCCTCAATATGCTTCAATTTACAAAGAATCTGTGTTGATTAGTGAGGAACATCTTACTAAAATCAACATTACTCATTTAATTAAAGATTCCAGTAATCGTCCTTAAATTTGAAAATATCCGATTAATCAACAATATAAAATTCAAAAGGTATACATTAATTTGGGACTATATTAATTTTTAATATCTGAATATTTACTGACCAGTAAAAAAATATCATTATCAATTTCAATCTCATTAATTCAAAAATTATCAAAAAAATAATAATATTATATTTAGTTACTTCTATCAAATAATCCTAGCTACGCATCAAGGTGTAGCGCATAGGTGAAATGATGTACGGTAAATGGCCCCACGTTTTAATTTTTTTGTTTTGTTAATTAATAATTTAGAGATGAAGGAAAGCTAGCAAGGACAGGGCAGCTAGCCACAATCTTCGTTGTGGTTGGATCCATCCATCTGCGACTGCAATCAAAAGCGATCGATCAGGTAATTATGATAATAACTAATCAACAATGTGTTAAATCCAATTCAATTCTTCCTTAATATTGCTTGTGATTACAGAGGAAATGAATTTTCTGCTGCGTCCTACCATTCAGCACGTGACTGTCAAAGAACAGGTTTCGGTTTCTGTTGATGTTGATGAATCTCCTGCTGCAGTTGCGACTCTGGAGGGTCTTATAGCCGAAGATGGTGATATGGCTGCTGCTATTGGTGGTGGAAATGCCTCTGTTGTTGCTACAAAGAATGAATCATCACTTGTCCTGGAGAACCTCTCTGATGTTTCTGAAGAAGAAGGATGGATCATTATACCTTACGGTACTACAACCACTGACTTCATTTTTAATTAATTAATTATGCATTTGGAACATGTGATGTTGATAGCCGATTACCCTCTTGTTGCCTGGGAAAATATAATAATAATCTGAGATTGTAGAGCATTTTGATTTATCAGTGGTTCTTGGTTTTGATAGCAGCAATGGTTATTTGGAATGCGTCTTCTTAGATCACCATGCACTCGATCATCGGCGAACTTCACTGTTATTGAAATAGAGTTTTTGGTCTAAAGATGAAAGTTGGCTTTACCATGCTGCTAATTATTTAGCCAATGTTGCATCTCTGCCCATATTTAAAATTCAAGTGCATGGTGTAGGAAAATGGAGGCGATCTTCATATACTCTAAATCAGTAAAAAATGTTATCATATTTTTTTTCCATAACTTATTTCTTTTAGGTTTTGATGACTTGGAGCTTCTGATTCTTAAAAAATTGAATCATGGTACCTTAGTAGCCTCTTGTTCTCATCACCTGTTATAAGATATTTAGTATTTTGCTGTTTTGCCTGCTTCTAGTTCATATCGTTGGAACCTGATAATGTCCTAAGTGGCAATTCTAATTTGGAAAACCATTTGTTTCTGCTGTTCTGAAAAGCAGAAGTGCCCCCAAATGTCAAGGTTCGTTCTTTAATAGTGTTCCCACCAAACTTTATTACTGGTTCTAATATCGAATAAACTGCAAACAGGGAGATTTGAGATCCAAGTTTTTTCCCATAAAGCAGAATTTGCATTAAAGTTCGCTGAATATACATTATACAGTGGTCCTTGTCTAAGGATATGGGTGATTAGTAATTCTATATGTTATTTAATGCTTTTAATTTCCATCAACGACCTCTAGCTAGTTTAGGGGTTTGGTTTCTTTAAAGTTGTGTTTAGTTTCTTTGTCCGGCAAATTTACTTGTTTTCTTAGCTAATCAAATCTGAACATGTGACATCCTAGCTTACTTTAGGAAGTGAGAACTATATTGTCCGCTATTTTAAGTTTCAACTATTTTTTATTTTTCATTTTTACGTTTAGAGTTTCAATTAATAATTATTCAGGGGTTTGCTGATGATCTTGGAAGGGAATTCCTCAAACTATTATTAGATGGGCAAGATTTAAGGCATTTTTTCTTGGATGCACGGTTCTTTTTGCATGGGATGTTGTGCTACTAATTAAGAGCCAAACTTCTTGCTTTTTGTTAACGAGACTGAATTGGAAAATTTCAGAGGATATTCTTTTTTTCCACAGAATTTGTTTCATCAAGAAAAGTACTGTGCTAGATTGATTCTCATATCTATCGCATTTTCTAGGAATCTGTTAATTGCTCTTTTTATTTGCTTTATCATCTGACATGGCCATGTATCTGTGGCGTCAAGTCTCATAAAGTTGTGAAGCTTCATGCCCTAATATACTTGCACATCTTATTTCTTTTGTTTAATCTAAATAGGAAGGTAATGCCAGAATTGTTCACCGACTAAAAGAAAAAAAAATTATAGATCCTTTATAAAAAATCAATACTGCAAGATATTTGTCGGCTGGTATCTATTTGGAGTGTGATTTGGGTTGGTTTAGGTTGGAATCACCATCAGGAAGGTTATATCACTTAAGCCCTCATCCAACCCACCCCTTGAGACTTCTTTTTACTTCCACTATTTATTTGATGTAAATTGTAATTACATGCATATATGATAGAAGAAGAATGTATGAAGTCTCTCATCTGCAAGAGGAGATGAGCATGGCAAGTGTCGCATGTGGGCGAGAGGCGTCGGGGGGTTGGTGGGAGTCATTACCTAGTTGTTTGGTTTAGGGTGTTAGGAAACTTGGGTATACTGGTTTTATCAGAGATTCAAAGGATAAGGGACTGGTTGTGGCCAGAGAAGGTATTAACACCCTTAATGCACCCCACCTGAGGTAAACTGCTTTGTGTGATTTGATGTGGTTTAAAGGATTTGATGATTTTTTGATTGGTTGTCTATCTATAGCTTAGGATTGAGATTTATTCGTGTGAATAAATTTGGTGTTAAGAATTTATTATGGGCTTGTATACCCAAATAAATTCTTATGAAAAAGGTTTTTCATAATTTGTATATTACGGTAAAAAATACTCTTAATTAAAATTAGTGAATATTTAGAATAACTATGAGAATTTTCTGGTTAACTCCTTATGTTTAAATATCAGCCTCACTTGGAGGTTCAACTTTTATACTATAATGTTTAACCATTAATTCTCATGAATTAAAAAATTGATGATTATTAGAATATTAGCCAGATTCTCATGGATTCAATAAATTGATTATTAAATCCCAAAATGCATGCAAATATATATTTTTGAGTTTTCATATGGAAATACTAAACAATATGATTTTTTATATTTTTGAGAGATTTGGTCATGTGCAACACACAAAAAGACTTCTTTTTTTGTATATTTGTAGGCTACTTGGAATAAAAACTATCCAAAAAAAAATTAAAAGAGGTCTTCCTAAACATATCCTTAAACCCAAATAAAAAAACATCCAAACAAAGCCTGAAGGCAAATTAATTTTTTTAAAAGCAATTTTTTTAAAAAAAAAAAACAAACCATTTCTTAGAATATCAATTATTAATCAAGTTCACCAGAGAATCCTCTCCTATTTTTTATTGATAAAAGCAGCCGTGAAAAGGAAAAGCTAATCCTTTTTGAGATCTTAAGTTTGGGTCTTTCATTTGAGTTTTTTTTTTTTCAAATAGCAGTGGCAAAAAATTGCACAGTTTGTGTAGAGATGCAGGTTGAATTTGTGCCTCTGGTTTTTTTTTTCCTCCTTCTAGCGCTTGTGATATATGCATTACATGATATATATTTTTTTGTTGCTAGCACATATGATCCAAGATCTAACATGTAATTTTTTTTAACTGGGGAGCATGGGTCAAGTAACTAGTTATATATATAACTCATGTCAGGTGGGTTTTTAACTGGGGAGTCCTGGGATGGAAGCTACCCAGGGAAGAGATGGGGGCACAACCCCTCAAAGTTTATTTTAGTAGTTATAATTATATGAGTTATTCAAAAGTAAATTTTAAAAAATAAAAATAATATTATTTTGATGTATTTCTAAACGAAAAACACTTTGAAAAGCACCACATTTCCAAACAAACTTACGTTTCTTTGTTTGGAAGGATGCAGGTGCTTTTACAAGTTAATGTCGGTGTACATTTTTTCAGAGACCCGATCATTGAGATTCTTCAATTTGAGAAATATCAGGAGAGAAATTGGTTTCCTGAGAA
>Ga0325402_1004148_pt1 | contig 13317 bp, 8 predicted proteins | sample PopdelMetagenome_22_FD_207212 | JGI IMG/M metagenome (GOLD analysis project Ga0325402, IMG submission 207212) | Populus deltoides microbial communities from Bellville, Georgia, United States - Xylem-PdKOR-R3 | ecosystem: Host-associated > Plants > Phyllosphere > Stem > Wood/Secondary xylem... | reverse complement strand
GAATATTGACTAAGAAAATTGAACCTCTTAACTTGACTAAGAAAATTGAACCTCTTAACTTGTGAACTGGGTTTTATCCTAGTTGATCTTCGAATCAGATTTTAAAATTATAATAATAATAACACTTATTATTATATCAACTCGGGTTGACTTTCTTGATTCATGACCCGGGCCTTACCCTCCACTTTTATTTTTATACTGATTTGGGTTAACCCAACTTATGACCTGAGCCTCGACCAATGACTCGAACTTTGTCTTGAAACGACTCTCAAGTTGGGTTTAAAAACAATAATAATGATCATTTTTATCCTTATATGTTTTAATTGAATAATTTTGGAATTGAAAAATTTTTATAAAAATATTTTAGAAATAAAAAATAATAAATATAGCTCTGAAAATATGTTTATCTGTATCTCATATTTTGAAAATAAAGAAATTCACTATAAAATTGTTTCAAAAATAAAAAAATTTTTGTGTTTTTTTCTCTTTAATCAAATACATTTATATTTTTATTGTCTTTATTTTTTATGTTTCAGTATAGTAACCGAACACTATTTAAAGTTCAATTGCTATTTAATTTGAAAATAATGCTAATTATTTTTAGAAAAATAATAAGAATTTTTTTTTTAAAAAAATGCATATAGATTGTCGGAACATTGTGATTCATGATTGGATACGGCAAATACAATAATAATTTACTCCCTTTATCTTTAGTGATACAATAACTTAATCCTTTTAGTTTTAAAAAGTCAATATCTTAGTCCTTTGACCTGCTATCACTGTCAATTCTTTAAAATCTCTGTTAACCCTTGTTTTTTTTAATAAAATGACCATACAATCTCTACATACCTTTCAATTAATATATAATAGAAAGGGTATTTAAAAAAAAATGAATAAATGACAGCTCAACACCTTATTTAAGGATGATAAATTGATCGAGTTTGATGGATATCAACTCAACCTGACTTGATAATAAATATTTTTTCGATTCAATAAATAATAAGTAGGGTATGAATATTGATAAACCCGACCCGAAACTCGCTCGAACCTAACCCAAAATATATATTTATATTATATAAATATATTTGTAGAATATTTATATTTTTTAATACAATAAGATATATCCATACCTTAATACTGAAATAAAACACATATATTTGAATAATATTTATCATTTAATTATTTATTATACATATACATACTTCAAATACATACACACGCTAACAATTTTATTTTCTATTGATTATAATAAATACCAATTGGATATCTAAAATCCAATAGATATTTTATAAATATTTAAATTTTTTATTTTGATGGATAAATAGTAGGGTATAAATATGAAAACCTGCGGGTATTAATAATCATCTTCCTTATAGGTAACAGAAAGATGAATGGAAAGAGCGACATAAGGATGCTATATTGGACTTTTAAAACCAGAGGGACTAGGTAATTACTTTTCTAAGAATACAGGGACTAAGTAAAGCAATAATTTAATTAATATTATATTAGTCAACCATGGTAGAGGAATAAGAAGAAAATTCCAAGATAGTCACTCGTATCCCCATATATAAAAATAAACAAATAAAAAAGTAACCCCACTTTGCTTTTAAAACATTCCTGCCTGAATTTCCTTTTCTTTGTGGTGAAGGAGCAGGGAAACTTCCATACAAGTATTGGGATCTTAGTGACCACTTCCCCGTGTTTTTTCTACTTCTTTGCCGCCATGGGCAACATACAAGCAGCTTCCCTTCACCTCCTTTGAAAGCTGACTCTTCGTGCATTCAGATGCCGCCTCTATGAATATGTTGAGCCTATATAATTAGCATCCCTGCTCTCCATTCCTTAAAGCACATCATTCATAATTTATTTTTCCGTGGAAGAGAATTAGCCTTTGAGTTTCCTCTCTTGCAGCAATATATTACTCAGTCAATGGAGGCTTGCCATTTAGCCAGCTTAATCACAGTGCAAAAGGCATCATCAAACGCCAACCAATCCTTTTCTCTATTGTTTAGAATGGTTCATCTATTCTTGTGTAAATTGATATTTAGTAGGTTCAATAATTTTCAGAAGTTTTTTTCAAGATTTCGGTTCTTCATCCAATCCCAACTAAGCCTTGGCAACTCAGAGCTTTGGGAAGATGATGATGGAAATCAGGATTCTGAGACATCAATGAAATCCCAGGAGTCTTGCTTCGACAACAAGAGAGACGAAAATAACATCTGCAGAGAAGATGTGGAGATGGTGATGGCAAACTTTGGACTTTTTTGCAGCAGAGAAAGCGAGGATCTTAAGGAGTGGATGGATTCTGATGAACTTTCACAGCTGTTTGATGAGAAGGAGCCGAGCTTGGAGGAAATTAAGGAAACTTTCAATGTTTTTGACCACAACAGTGATGGTTTTATTGAAGCAAGTGAGTTGCAGAGAGTTTTCTACATATTGGGATTGAAGGAGGAACTTGAGCTAGAGAAGTGCAGAAAGATTATCAGAATCTTTGATGAAAATGGAGATGGAAGATTAGATTTTAATGAATTTGTAAGGTTTATGGAGAACAGTTTTTGTTGAATACAAATCTGAGAATTATCAATAATCTAATCTTTATTTGTTTTTTTCCCCTTCTTTAATTCAAGTATTTCCTTCTCCTGTGCGTATTAAATCTGAATATCCATGTTACTCTACAGATAGTTTGAGCAGGATACATGTATTGCACATAAAACCAGAAGTAGGAAATATGAATTTGTTGAGAAGAGAAGCAGCCCCCTCCTATATTTTACCTCCGGTAGAAACTAGCCAATTGACAGATGCCTTGTTCTATATCCAAAAATAACACATGGGATTAGGTGCACGGGTTAGTTAAGAGAACAGAAGGAATACAGCAGCTTCTCCACGTACGCTTTTGGACTGGATCATAAGAACAAGGAAATAATCGAAGCAGAAAATGGTTCTAATTGAATTTGGCATTAATTTATGGTTTTGATTAAGATTATAATCAGATAGACAAAATTAACCACCAACGTTCGATTTATTTTCAAGTGCACAGTGACAAAGGAATTTAAAATGTTTTATGACTTTTTCCCAAAGCTCGCAGGTACATATAATAGCTAAATATCAACTAGTAACCTTGTGATTAGGTTATTCATAATAACAAAATTTACGATGAATTCTGAAAAAACCAGAACACCACTCATGCTTGCTTCATGGAATGAAGTATTGTATAGGAGGTCTCCTAGGGATTGGTGATACTAAAACAGATGGGTTTATAAGATATTTCTTAATTTTATCAAAAGCCTCTTGAAAATCTTTATTTTAAATTCCTAAATTATTCTTTCTCAATAAAAGATTGGTTCGCATGTGGCTATCATCTAGAAGATTAACGCGAGCTATGTAATTCAACTTTTCTAAGAATTTTTTTAATTTTTTCTTGATCTTGGGTGTCCTTTATTGCTTATCATATATCCCAATAACTTTCCAGTTTTAACTTTAAATATACATCTTTTAGGATTCAACTTTAATTGATATTTTCTTAGTCTTTCAAAGAATTTCCTCAAAGTTTGCACATGATTTTCTTTTATCTAGGTTTTAATGATCATGTCATCAACATATACTTATATATCTTTATGCATCATATCATGAAATAGAATTATTATTGCTCATTGATACGTGGCTCCAACATTTTTCAATTTAAAAGGCATTCCCTTGTAACAAAATGTTCCTCGTGAGATAACAAAGGTAGTTTTTTCTTTGTCTTCTTTGGCTATCTTGATTTGATTATAACCTAAGAAGCCATCCATAAAAGATCACGTAGATTTCTTTGTGGCATTATCTATAAGCATGTCAATGGGAGGGAGAGGAAAGTCATCTTCCAAGCTAGCTTTATTCAAGTCTTTAAAATCCACACATACTAGGATCTTATTACCTATCCTAGGTAATGCCACTATATTGGATACCCATTGAGGGTATTGACCACTTCTAGTAAACCAGTATCCTATTGCTTTCTCACTTTGACTAGCCTCATTCTTCTCAATTTCTGTTATACAGGTTTGCACCCATGTATCAAAGGCAACCTATATACCACAATGTTGGTATCTAGTTTAGGCATATTGATTTATGTCCAAGCAAACACATCATAGAACTCTTTCAACAAAGATACTGAACCGCCATTTCTAAATTATATAATTAGAAATCTATATTCTGATTTTTAATTCTTTTTTCTCATGCTTAGTGCCTATACCAACCATTTCTAATTTTTCTTTAACTGGTTATAAGGCCTTCTCATACTACTTAATTTTCTCAATGAATTATGTTATGTTTTCTTCTTCAAACTCTTCATCATTCATAGTAATTATGTTTTTATCAAGATTTGGCTAATTTTTCTCAATCCAATAGGTTTGCATGTTTATTGAGGCTCTGCTTTCAGTTTTTCTAAAAGACAAAAAGTGTTTATATGAACAAAAAAAATTAAGTAAAGATAAGAGATGGAACAAAAATACATAATCTCTTTAAAATTGATAGAGTGGCTGAAACACATATAAAGTCCCCAAATTGATATCTTGAGTTATGATTATTAGTTGGGTGAACATGTAAAAATAACAACAAAGAAGAAAAGACATATGAAAAGCATATATAAACTAAGCACATTAGACACAAGCACTCTTGGATGAAATTACATTTTTAGAACAATCAAAATATCTTAAATCTCCCAGTTATTTAGCTTTTCTCCTTCAATAAGCTTCATTATGAAACCTTCTATAAGAGCATCTTTGATTAAGTTAATCATTAATTGGGGCTAGAATAGATTAAGAGGGCTTTCTTTAACTTTTTTAGCTTTTTCCAAACAATTGATTGTAGTACTAGCAAAATGTTCCTCCAAATCTTTTTGCTCTTATCTTGTATGCTAGTTGTGGGAAAGTTTTTTGGATATATGGGATCTTTATTTTTTCCTCATCAGGCTCCCTTCCTTTAATCCAGGCCATTCTTGTTTCTTTTTTTAATTTTAGCCGCCCTTGTATAGTCTTTCTTCAAGTGCTTGAATCCAAACCCAAATCTTTGGTACGCTTCTCTTAAGTCCCTTATGTTTATCCTCTCAGGTATACCAGTGATTGGACCATACTAAAAAGGTAACCTATGCTTCACAAAGCATTTTGCACTATGATACTAGCTTCTGAAAGTGTTGGTCAGGCACCTTCTCAACATTTACAACTTCAAATGAACGTAGGTTACCATCTGTATTATTTTTAGCCTCAATATACTAAATTTCTACATTATTCATAATTGTCATAGCCTCTTCAGACATCATGGTCACCAATTTTCCATTGATAATAAACTTGATCCTTTGGTGTAGAGAGGATACTACCGCACCAGTTGCGTGTATACATGGTCTTCCTAATAATAAACTATAAGAAGGGTGGATATCCATGACTTGGAATGTTACTTGGAATGGATGTGGACCAATAATCAATTCAATGTCCATGCTCCCAATGATGAGCTTTGGTTTTCCATTATAGGCTTTTGTAGTCATGGTGTTAGGCTTCATATGAGAAGCATAACCAACATTTGGTCCATCACATGTTTCAGTAACATAATTAGAGTAGATCCATTCTCCAAGAGCATATTGGTAACCATGCAACCTTTACATTTCATTATGATATATAGTGACTTATTATGCCCAGTCCTTTTAGGATCAAGTTTGTTTTCAGTGAAATACAAGTAATTAGCAAATTGGATTCTTCCTATTAAATGCTTCATAGAATCTCGTGACATGTATTGAGGGATATAAGCTTCATTGAGGACCTTTTGGAGTGCACTTCAATGTAATTCCAAGCTTAGGATTAAAGACATCGAATAAATCCTGGCTGGTGTTTTCTTTAGTTGATCAATCATGCTATACTCACTATGCTTCATTAGTTTTAAAAACTCAGTGGCTTTTTCCTTACTCACTAGTTTATTGACCTTATATGTAGTGGGTAAATCTGTCACATCCTTTCCTTTGGCTTTTTTCTGGCTTTCCAATTCTTTAGGGGTTAAACACCTTTTATTTTTTGTTAATCCTCCAATTCTAGCATGGAAAACCGGTGCAGGACATAGTTTCCACCTTTTATTTAATATAGGCTTGGTCAAAACCAATTTTGGTTGCCTGTTCTTAGTTGGTTGTTATCTATATACCTATCCACCCACCATTCCTACCTTTATTTTCTCTTTGAGGGTGTCAATTCTTAACAATCCTCGTGCCCTCATACTTTTCACCTCATTGTGGAATGTTTTTGCAATAATCAATGTTGTGTCCATTTTACTAGTGATATAGGTAAAACTCATTACTATTTTTTTAGGCTTGTTATTAATATGGCATTTTGAGAGCTGGTTTTAGCATCCTACATAATTCACTCATTGCTATCCTTATTGATTTTGCTTCCTTCCTTCTTATCTCTATAACATTGAAAATTCTATTTCCTGAAATATGGTTAGAAAGAGGATTTGGGTTTACATTGGGTGTCTTGTCAAAAGTGATTTATCCAGCTTTGATGAGTTGAAGGACTTTCCTTTTGAAAGCAAAACATGTCTCAATGTTATTTCCAGGGCCATTGGTATGTTATTTACATTTGAAGTCTAGCTTGTACCATTAAAGGAATGGCGATTGCACGGTTAAGGCAGTGATAGGTGCTACTTAGCCAATGCTGCGGAGACACTGATACATTTCTCCTACTAATATAGAAACTAAGGGAAGTTGTTCATTATTTCTCTAGTAGACATTTCGAGGGAAAAAGGTTTTATCAGTCAAAATATTTTGCTGGTTATTTAGGGTGTTGGTTTGATTTTTGGGGAAAGGGATAAAAAAGTTTACATTGGATACAAAAGAGGGTTTTGGGTAGGAATTTTGGCAGCTTCTTTTAAGGTTGTTTTTTTCCCTAGTGAATCTTTTATTTTTTTTTCCAGTTTGACTCGCTATCTTCCTAGCTTTGATGGTTTGCTCAATCCGTTCATCCACTATCATAACATCTATAAAATATTGGGTATTGGCACCTACCAAATAGTCAAAGAAAGGTACATATTGAAAAACAAATTTATGATTTCCCTTTTCCAACAATGAGGGATTGACCCGTTAGAGATGTAGGTGTTTGGTTCGTGAATATCATATACGTAGTGAAAATAATAAAATAAAATTATTTGGGAGCCCCTACGATCTTGTTAGACAAATCTAAAGTTGTTTAGAGATTTATTACTTAAAGATTTGATCTTTTTTGGCTTCGAATAATTCTTTAAATCCTAGGTTGTCATAAATCACAAGCCGTCCAATTGTCCAGCCTCCAAAGATAATCCACATGAATCACTAGCGAGAAATCTCTTCAATCCCTATTTAGAAGAGAGGGATTTCTATACTTAGAGTAATAGCTTTCTATTCTACAACTTATGTAGTTTTTCTGTTTAACAGATAGACAAAAAATAAGAGGCATAACATATTATTTATAGGGAAATTTGAAAAACCCTATAAATTAACAAAATATCAATTTTTCCTTTGAATAATATCTATCTATTAATTCAAGATAATTTTAGAAATTAACTTAATCAAGTCTTTACTTGATTTTTCTAAGTCTAGAAATATAATCCATGTATTAATTATATTCTAGTCTTTAATTTCTAAAATATATTTTAATCAAGTCATACTTAATTAAATCATCATAGTTTAATTTCTTACTAATGATTCTTAATATGTGTGACTCATTAGGTTCCTAATATGTTGGCCCAAATATAAATTCTAATTCTAATTAAATAAATTAAACAATTTAATTTATTATCAATTCAACAATTGATTAATTATCAATTCAACAATTGATTAATTTATATTTGAAAATTATGTGCATTGTCTAATAACGTGTCATGATCCCTCAAATATTAGAAAAATCATTAGTGGTTTGACTTAACATTTTAGTGATTGATTTTTTAGTGTTATTAATATTTTTTTATCGATAATGTTTCGATTTAATTTTAAAGTATGGAATATATCTGTCATGTTAAATCATATTTGTTATTTACATAATAGTCATTGATTGTTTAAATAAGATTTAAAACTCTTTTCAAATCTCATTCTACATTAGCTAAGGATTTATTAATCAATACTATTTGAGAACAAATGAAATATTTGTCCTAATTCATCTAGATTGATGAATCATTTCTTGATTATTCAAGTACCTTTATATAATTCATTCTATACTCAATGTCTGCCCCTTCATTATCTCGATTATGATAACATATTACAGGATCAAAGTATAACATTTTTTATATAAGAAAACTTAGTGATCTCAAGTTTAAAAATAACTTACACAACCGTCACGTAAGCTTTCCATAGACATATGTGATCTTTTCATATATAATTCTCATTCTGGCAGATTCAGTATACATGTCTTATGACAAGCACCTACATATTAGTTTTAGGTATCTCTTATACCCCAACTTATGAGAACAATTGCTTCATTTCATAAAGGAAAGAACATAATATGTACTATTCTCTATGATTCTAATAAATGTCTAGTATTTAAGAGAGTATCGTCTAATAATATTTTAGGAACAATGATTTAATGCAATAGGAATTCCATAATTTAAAAAACTTTATAATTTTCTTTGCAAAACATTTTTGTCCCATAAAATTTATCTTTAATCTAGATTCATAAATCAAATATTAGATTCATTAATTTAATATCATAACCCAATTTTCGACCCCCTGTTTTTCTAGATATTTTCAATATACAAAAAAAAATTTTCTTGATGTATTTGTGTTATTTTCAACATCCTCTCATAAGGTTTTAAATTTTTAATTTTTTTTCAATGCATTTAACTTTTACACTTGCTCATTTCAAAATTATCGATCAATTTTATTGATTTGACGTTAACATTGTCTTTTTTTTCAAAAAGAATATAAAAATACAAAAAAATATGAAAATAAAAAATATTCAGACAAAAAGGATCAAAATAAAGAGGAAGAAAACAATGGACTAAGGTGAATTAGGTTGCTTGTTGGACCATGTAATCAGTAAAGAAGACAAGATTTTCCACATATAAATAGGTGGTTATCCCACACAAGAAAGGAAGGAAGTCATTACAAGAAACCTAGAGAAAACACCCATAAAAAACCCTAGCCCCATCTTTACAAGACCAATTGCCAACCATCCACACACAAAAAAACCCCATTCCTCACTCTCTCCCTCACTGTCACAGATCGTGACTAGCAAATACATGACCAATAAGGAAAACCCACTATGACAACCCCCCATAACCAATAACAACACCATCTCCTCTCCTACACGGTTTCCCTTTCACCATCACTGTCAAACACTTTCATCCCAGCTATTGTCACCATGTCCGACCACTATTGGCCTGTCTTTTTTCCTCACCAACACTCTCAAACCAACCCATCCACCCGAAACAAGCAAACCATAAAAACACATACAAGGTAACTTTTCTCTCCTTACGGCTTTTAGCTATCATCAACCACCCCTAACAGCCTTACTGCCGGCAACAACAATAACTAAAGACGACACAACACCGTGAGCGCCACTAGATTCACCTGTCCCTATGACACTATTTTCTCTCAAAAACCAAAACCAACACTAGCCTCTCTCTTTCTCTCCAACCCAACTAAAGACTAGCGACTAGCTCTCCCTCATCTTTAAACACCAGTAGCTCCTTCATGTCTCTCCCTATTATGGATGATTAAAGAAATCATTATAGAGGGACATGTTTTGAACACAAATAGAAAAATAAAAAAACATATCTAAAAAAAAAGAAATGAATTGCTTGTGTGATTTCCTTTGCTTGTCGGCCCAAGAGGAAGAAGAGGACTAATTGCTTCAGCTCCACCCATCTTTTTGGTTTTTACATGTGGAGGCGCATGGATCCACGCTCTATTAGTGGTGGTGGTGCATGGTTCCACACACCGCCATTGTTCCATCGTTGTTCCGGCAATCCTAAAATCTTCCATTAGGCTTCTTGAGTTCCCAACAATCTCTTATTCAACTTGTTTCTAACCATTGGAAGGACCATTTTACAATTTGTTTTTGTGTGTGTTTTAAGTTATTGTTAAATTTTGAATTTTTATGGTTTGTAAACTTGTAATTGTGGGGTGTGTGAGTAAAAATATATTAAAAAATTGTGTGTGTGTGTGTGTTGCATTTTCTTTTTATTACTTTTTTTATTATGTTAAATGGATGGTTAAAAAAAAGGAAAAGATATAAAAATTAATTAATCAAATGTTTTAATTGCATATGGCCAAATCCTAAAAGTTTTCCATGCATATTTTTATCATGTTTTAAAAAAATAAAAAATAGATATCATAACTGGTTTATGATTATCCATTAGGGTTTGATCAAAATATAAAAAATCCCATTATATTTAGTTTGTCATTCAGAATGCTAAGTCTTAGCTATATCCAAGAAGTAAATATGTGTTGGCCTTAGAATGATTAGGATTTAACCTAATAAGGGAGAGACTTCCTCACGAAGGGAGATTTGCCTTGAACCTTAAATAAGTCCATTAAATAACAACACGACTTACAATAACATTCAAGCAACAATAGAACTTACCTTATCTGGAATCTTGTATACCATAGGTTTCTTAGTAGTCATAATACTAAGTGGAGACTCCCAAACTTCATAATCATAATTTTATGATTAAACCCAAAACCCCCTTTCCAACACACTCGGGAAGCAGATCCATTGTTTAACACTATGTACGTCATGACAGGATGATGACTCCACTGGGACACTTTCTCGACTGGATTGAGCTTTATTTGTTTGATGTTTGCTTGATTTTGTTGGTCTGTTTAACTTAATTTTAGCATACATTTTTTTTACATATTGCTTTAGCATGCATTTTTACATATTGCTCTTGAATAAGTACGTTGGGTATGGATTAATGCCTTCATGCATTTTAATTTTTATGAATAAACTCAATTCTAGATTACTTAGTAATAGTAGTTACACTGTGCCCCAACCATTCCTTATAAACCTCTACACTATTTTCACGAAAGGTGCTCACTAGGCAAGGTCATAGACCCTTTTGAGACCATATAATAAGCTTTCCCTTTCATGTAGTTGCTTAGAACCTGCTTTTAGGATATGCACTTCCTAATAATTCATTTTGCATTGAGGCAGACCTAATCGATAATCCTGAACTCCGCAGGATTTTCTTGGCTAAGATCATGATTTTTTCTTAACATGGGTAAGAATTTGAGATTATGTAATTAGTTAGGGGGAATTGCCTAAGGACTAATGTCAAGAGATTACCGCGCATAAAAACTATTTTATTTTTTTAATAAAAGTGGCTCAAACCCACCTTTTTGTTTTGTACTCTCTAATGTATATGGATTTAATCTAGATAAGGATTTGGAAAAGATCTTTTTAGATTAATCAGACTATAGATTTTTGCCTATATTCAATAAAAAAAGTCATGGATTAGCCCTTCAAACAAGTTAATCCATATTTAATGTACATGTACATACACTTGCATTCATAAGCATACACGTATTCATGCTTTAAGGTTTAAATGTCATGTAAGTATACAGCAGGTTGGAATACAGGTCCCTAAAAAGCTCAAATCCACAGAGTTTATAACACTTGACTTCGACGAAGAAATATGAAAAATGAAGAACACACTCACCACGATGCCCGCTTCCAAGAGGAGCTGGATTCCCTGAAGGTTAATATGGCTCACATCACTAGCCTACTTGAGTAAACACTAATGATCTCTAGAGAAGGTCCGTCCAATCAGCCTGTGACTTTTTCTCAGACGCCTCTTTAGTAGAGGCCCATTTAATCAGCCCATGACTTTTATAACAATTCAGCCTGAAGAAAGGATGGGTGGACAAAGTCAATAACCCCAATGTAATACATCATTTGTGCCATCAACAATACCTGTACCGACCTCAACAATTATGGATGTATTCGCTAATAAGTCTTACAAGATAAAATCCTCTAAAGACATTGATCATGATAAAATAACAGCATTGGAAGCTAGAATAATGGCTATCAAAGAAGTGGACTTGTATGATCCTATTCAAACTGTCAAGATGTGTCTAATCTCAAATGCAGCTGTCCCAAAGGAGTTTTGTGTGCCCATGTTCATAAAGTACACTAGAACTCAATGTTCTGTAACTCATCTCAAGTCTTATTACACCAAGATGACAGAAGTAATGCACGATGAAAAATTATTGATGCACTTATTTGAGTGGAGCAACTTTAGGTTGGTACACGAGGCTGGATAATATGAAAATTCAAAAGTGGAAAGACCTCATAAATACTTTCATCAAGTAGTATAAGTACAACATGGATGCCATTCCAAATAGATCTAGCATGTAAAAAATATGAAAATGGGTGATAGGGGATTTATTCAAGAATACACCTAGAGGTAGTTTGGTGTAGCTACTCAAATGGGTCTCCCATTGCTAGAAATAAAGATGACCAACTTAATTAAGATGCCTTACTTTGAGTTCAGCCCAACACTTTATTAACTTAGTGGTAGCTGAAATAATTGAACAAGCTATCAAAATAGAAATTGTGAACAATGAAGTCATGATGGAGTTCAAGTTGAGAAATGGATCTCAGATTGGGAATTTGGTTCAATTAGATCTCACTATATAATCAATTGTTTAAACACCACTATCAAAGGTTGACATAACTTTACCACTCAAGAGTGATACTAATGCAACCATATTATTCAATAGTTTCACCCACATTTAACTAGTTTTTTGCCTATGTTTTATATATAAAATGCCTTGATATTCTTTGTTTTATGTTTTGAAGGCACTTTTGGATGAAAGATGCAAAAAGGAGTAAATTGGAGATAATTGGCAGATTTGACTTTCAGTCGATGTTTTGTGCAGAGAGTGAGCACTGGAGGTTGAAATGAAGTGATTCCAGTGGCATTAAAAAGCTAACATCCATACCTTTCTGGACATCTAAGGCAAGAAAATAAAATAAGGAAGAGCATGGAATTCGCAGCCTTCAAAGTCAAATCTCGCAATCTGCTAGTGTTGACCTTCGGCTATTCCAACTTGAATATCTGGAGCTACAGAAATCCAATTGATGCAAACTCAATTGTTTTGGATTCATGACTCAAATTTCTATAAACGCTCCAAATTTCAGCCAAAAATGATGTCATATGAGGGAGATATGATTTTTCAAAGATGACATCTGAATTCTGCCAGCAAACAGGTTTCGTGAAGAAACGAGTCCAAATTACATTCCGAAGCATCTAAACTGATATCCAAGTTTTTATTTCAGCAATTTAGATCCTCTAAGTCAAAGCTTGAAGATTTCATGTAAGGATATTTCT
>Ga0325402_1004146_pt1 | contig 13318 bp, 10 predicted proteins | sample PopdelMetagenome_22_FD_207212 | JGI IMG/M metagenome (GOLD analysis project Ga0325402, IMG submission 207212) | Populus deltoides microbial communities from Bellville, Georgia, United States - Xylem-PdKOR-R3 | ecosystem: Host-associated > Plants > Phyllosphere > Stem > Wood/Secondary xylem... | reverse complement strand
AGCATAGCTGATGAAGTTTCTTGAGGTCACTTTGTAATTGATTCATACTACTCGTACTAAAGGACCTAGAACCAAATTCTACTTGTACGCAGGGTGGATTCAGGTTCAAGGGAGGAGGGTAAAATGTCTGTGAAGAGTGCACAGCCATTCTACCATATCCTTCCAAGTTTAGTGAGACACTCCGATCAATCCTCTATTTACCTGGAAAACTTATTTATTTAGGTTTTTAGCATTCTTTCATGATGTTAGCTTGTGGTAATCTTTTAAGACCAAAATCCTTCAAAAAACAACTCCACGAAAACTTCATACAAAGTTAACCATTCCAAACTTTCAACCAAATCAATGAGTGTATTGGCAGTGAAACTCTTCTGTTCATTGTAAGGAACGAAACAGAGAGACCAAGTTCGCCCAGGAATCTGCTTGTAACAAACAAGTGAAGAACAAAGGTGCCCACTTTAGCATTTGAAACCGAAAACACTAATTCTAAGGCTAGTCATTTGATGATAAACATAATCTAATAATTTCACTTAATCAAAAGATACGATGCAGCTAAAGAAATTTGATAAATTGAGCAAGCTAATCTAAACCCCAAAACCAAACATGCATGCAATCCTTGAAACTCCTAAAATAAGAATAACAGCAGGCTTTCTTTCTTCAAACCCTAATCAAGAAATTCCAACCTACCTGATCAAATATTTTTTTTTAAAAAAAAAAGGGAAGAAAACTTACAGCGAAGTGAGAGAGATTGACAATGGTCCAGGCCATGCCAGGGGAGCAACCAAAGATAGAAAGAACAATGAGCCAAAAAAAGAATAATATTAATATGTAAGTGGTCCAAACCCCTGGATACATGAACCACTTCGTGTTCCTGTTCAGATCCGCCGTTGGCACCGCCGTCACATACAAATTCGCCATTTCGCTCTCGCCGTCTCTTTCAATGTCTTTTTTTTTCGTTTCTATCAAGTACTTTTATGATTTACAACCAGTTTGGTAACACAGCGATTGTATTTTAAATTATTTTTTAATATATTAAAAATAATATATTTTTTTAAGACTTATTTTAACACCTTGCTATATACAAGGTGTTTTTTTTTTTTTAATGTGGTATGGTTGGTTATTGATAATTATGATAATGATATTTTTATTTGATATGATAATAATAATAATAAAAAAAATGTTTTTGATGGTTATGGTTATTAGATGGTAGTGATAATTCTTAAGAATCACAAGAAAAAAAGAAGGAATCCTTTCCCGTTCTTGGCTGTTTAATTAATCATCAATCAAAAAATTAATTTGTTTATGTTATTTTATTTATTTATTAGTTATTACACAAAAATATGGTTATATAATTGATTTGTGAGATATAGATTTTATGGATTGATGAATTGAAATGGAATTAACAAATGAAAATGTGTTTCCTTGGATGGATTATTTTGGCCAAAAATGGGTTAAAGAAAAAGATGTTTTGGATGGACTAAATTGATATGGAAACCTTGTTAAAATATGCAAATTGATGAGTTTAGATAAGGGCAAGGGATCTCATTAGAAAGAAAATGCATGTTTTTTTAACAAGGAAAGTTTGGCTAATTTTTATAAATGGGGAAGAAAGGATTTGAATGGTATAGAAAATATGTAATGCCCTATTCATGAAGTGAAAAAGTAAATGGATGGTAAAATTAATAAAAAGAAAAATATTTATGCATGGAAAACTTAGGGTTTTCCTTACCATTGAATTGAGATTTAAATTTGAAATGAAAATTCAAATGGGATTCCAACATGGATTAAATCATATATAATAAGATGCTCATATTGATATAGAAAAGCTATGAGATCCATCCACCTCTGCCACTTTTTATGTGCAAGTTCCAAATGGTATATAACTGTAATTTTTTAAAATATGTTTTTCATGTAAATATTAATTGTCAAATAAGCATTGTAAAAGTAGTGAAAATGACTAGCTTACCGAAAGGTGCTAGGGGTATTAGTTTATCTGACAACCATAAAATATATTTCACTAGTTATTCTAGGTGGGTTAGTGGTGTCAATTTATCTGATAATCAAGAAATGTATTTGACTAGTTACCTTGAGTGGGCTAGTGGTGTTAGTTTGTTTAACGATCAAGTTTTTAATTAACTAGTTACCCTAAATGGTGCTAGTAGCGTTAATATGACTCATGATCGAGATATATAATTTGATTAATTACTTTGATGGCCTTTGTGGCATGAGTGAAATTAATTTAATAAACTATTAATGGACCTTTCGATAGAGTTCAGAAAGGGAAAAAAAGGTTTTAAAGGAAAAAATATATAAATTTGTGTTCAATTACTTATAGTGGATTATTGAATGATTTATTTATTTTAATTGCATGATTAAATTTTATAGTTTCGTTTATGTTATATGTTTTACTAATTTCAGATACATCACAACCTCACACGGAGCAATAACTAGTTTAATATATCTTTGGTTTAGGGAATGTGAATGATGTAATCATGAAGTGTTAACTTATTTTTGTAATATAATTTTGGGATTAGTACTAGCATGTAAATAAAAATTAGAATTAATGAAGCATGTAATTTAGTTATTTGTATTTTCTTATAAATTTTATAAAGTATTAGTGTTGTACCCTCCTCACGATGGTGCGACGTCATGACAACACTTCTTAAGTGATGTTCTGTGGATGGTCTTTGGTTTGATAATAGAGTCGCCACTTAGTATTATGGTTACTAGAAACTCTAACTAGTCTTTTAGAAATTCTAGGCAAGAGACTAGTTATGTAAAGAGAATGTATTAACACCCTTAGTACGCCTTACATGAGGTAAGATGCATTGTTTTTTCTCTTTGTTTGTTGTGGCCTGATGATGTTTCTATCAACTTACTATGATGGGTTTGCTACAATGAAAAAACCTTAGTTTTCTAGGTCAAGGACTTGGTCTAGAATGATGAAATGTCCTTAATTTGTGGCTATCGCATCATTCCGAATAATATTTCAGATAAAATTCCTTATAGTTTTTTTATTCTTATATTATGAGTGAATGATTTGTATTATTCACAATAATATTTTAGATATTAATATCATATAGGTTTTATTTTTATTTTTATATTAAAAGTGAATAATATTTTTTTGCCAAAAATAAATTTTTGATATTTTTGAAATATAGGCCTAAATCCTTTAGAATTTTAAAAACTTGTTGTAAAATCAATGCAACACCTTTAAAAACAAATCATGCCAAAGTATTTTAGATTTTGTTTTCTTAAAAATGCTCAAATAATTTTAAGGATATTTGACCATATGTAAGGAAAACATTTGGTTAATTAATTTTTTTTATATCTTTTTATCTTTTCCTTTTTTTTACCATCTATTTAACACAAAACGAAATGCAACACACACATATTTTTTTTATATAAAAAAACTATATTTTTACTCACATATCCTATAATTACATGTTTGAAAACCACAAAAATTTAAAATTTAACAATAATTTAAAACACAAATTAAAATTTAAAATTTTTGTAAAATGGTCATTCCAAAGGTTGGAAACAGGTTGGAGAGATTGCTGGGAACTTAGGAAGCATATTGAAAGTTTTTGGAAATGTAGGAACAATGTCGGCGTGTGGTCTCCACACGCCACCACCACTGTTAGCGCCTGAAATCACACGCTGTCGTAGGTGAAACCAAAATAGATGGGTGGATCTATCGCGATTCCTCCTTTTTTTCCTTGTGCTAGCAGTGAGCCTGAACCAACACCTGCAAAAAAAAAAAAAAGAATCAACACAAACAATTTGTTTTTATCTTTTTTTTAATCCACAAATCTACTCTTCTCTTTTACTCTCTGTACATATCTATCAAGCTTGGGTACTACTAGAACTGGGCTTCATTGTTGATGGTGGAGGTTGTTGGTTTGTTGATGACGAGTCAATTGAGAAAGGGGTAGTTGGTTCTTGGATGAAAGAAGAGTTATTGTTGTTGTTGGTGGTTTAGGTGGAAGCTATTGATGGTGCTCGTGTGGTGTGGTGGAATGACTGATGGTGTTGCTATGTGGCTGGAATAAGAAGCAAAGGTTGAAGAAAAAAGAATCGGTAGAGATGTTGATTTGCTAACTATGGAATTTTTAACCATGGCTAAAAAGAGAGGGGGGGTCAAGTGAAGGTTTTGTTGTAGATGGGGTTATGTTTTGATGCTAGGTTTGCTGTTGGTAGTGGTTTGACCAAGAGGGGGTAAAGTTGTTTTTTAGAGGAGCTATGAGGGAGAACCAGGGCCAACGATAAATAGTAGTAGTTGGTTGCTTATATTCGTGGAGGAGAAACTGTGGTCAGGTTTGTTTATGATCTTCGTTTGGAGAAGGAGGAAACAATGGAAAGGAGGCTATGGGTGTTCTTTTTTATGTGTGGTGGTTGACAACATGTTGAATATAGTGATGCATTTAATGCTATAAATGGAAGGCTATAAGTGGGTAGCTCAATCTTTGTTTTTAGAGGGGTTGATGGTTTAAAATTAAAATGGGCTTAGGGTTTTTTTTATGTGTTAGTGAAAGAAAAGATCTTTTTTTTTCTAGTCTATTATTTTTAGTGGTTCCCTTTAGGTTATTTTTTATGGCATCCCTCCAAAAAATTCTCTCCCCTTTCTTGGTAGCACACACTCAATTTATATTATAATTTCTTTGGCTTGAAGACAAAGCAAACCAAAATCAACCATTGGATTTCAAGAATTAATCTCTACCACTCATTTGATTTTTATTGCTTTGCAGGAATAACCTGGAGGCAAAGAAAATAAATATGGATTATTAAATTAACAATATTGATTGTAGACCATTTGAGTAAAAAATTGGTTGCTTAGTAAGAGGGTTTCCAATTTTAAAATTGATTTTCTCCCTTCCACAATTACAATTAAACCACTAAAATATAAAATGCATTTTTTTCTTTTTCCTTTTTTTTATTTTTGATTTTTGAAAAAACAATTCATCAGCGTCAACTCAATAAGCACGTTAAAAATTAAATGTGTCAAAAGTAGATTTTTTAATTTTAAATTCTTTGAAAAAGACACTAAAATGATGCAAATACATCTAAAACATATTTTTTTAGGGGTTTTTTTCTGCTACTTTTTTTTAAAAAAAAAACATATTAAAAAATAGGGTAAAAAAATTAGGCAACAACAATTAGAAATTCACTTTGTATAATAGATTGTGAATACATGAATTTACTTCAAATAAATTCTATTACTTGTGTATATTCTATAAAAGCTTTCTTATTGAGATTGTTAAATGTTTGAGTGGATTAGAGGTATTCAAATTTTGATAAGTGAAGTGGATGGATTAAGTTCTGGATAATTGGATTTCTTGATGTACTAATTACAAAGTATGATTGTTGTGATATCAATAACTTAGTACTGATATTTTTAGGGGAAACTCTGCTGGAGTTTTAATAGAAATAGAAAAAAAATTCCTGTTTTTTCAACACATTTATAACGATAAATATGTTGATTTGTGTTTTAAAAATTTAGAAATGTTACACGAGTTAACCCTATAGAAAGAAAAGTAAAAAAAAAATAATCAGAAAGCTCAATGCTAATAACTTAATATCAAATGATGAAATTAAAAAAAATACTAAAATTAAATCGAGTTAATCTTCAAAATCAATAACATGAGTCACTGGACCAGGATGACCTTATAAAATAATAAAAAAAAAATCATGAACAAATCATCAAAAATTAAAAAAATAAATAACAATAAAAAAAATGAGGATCAAATATGCTATAAGAACTAATGAAAGAAAATAATGATGGACAAGATTGAAAAATAAAATAAGAAAAGAAAAGAATAAAAAAAAAGTGCAATTAAAAGAATGATAACCAAAATTGGATAAAAAATAAATGAAATAAAATATTGAGGGATGGAATTGAAAAAACAAAATAAGAGAAGGATAAAAAAACAATTAAAAGAATGATGGCCAAAATTGAATAAAAAATAAATGAAATAAAATGTTGAGAGACAAAATTGAAAAGAAAAAAAATCAAGAAAATGATTAAAAAAAACAACAATCAAAAGAATGAATATCATGTTTGATATAAAAATTAAATACAACCAAATAAAAAGGGATGAAATTGAAAGGGAAAAAAATTCAAAAATAATCCAAAACAAATAAAGATTAATCAAAAGAAGTAGAACCATAATTAAAAGAAAAAATAAATAAGAGGAAAAATCTGAATTTTTCCTGACCCATCATATATTTCAAGAAGAGAAGAGAAAAAAAGAGGGCATGGAAAAAAAAACTCCACTGTTGTCGAACCGTGGTGATTTTCATTGCACTCGCCGTCCTATTAGTTGCCTCACCACTGTACGCTTCTGACAACATGGGAGTTGGGGTATTTTGGCTGCCACACACGTCGTTTAAAGAGCAATGAAATGATTTTACTATTGATGGGGTTTTTGCTTTATTATTATTATTTATTAAAAGATTGATTTACTCATAATTCTTAAATAACAAAAAAAATCATTATGAAATGACCACAGTTTCTTTGATGGCTTTTTTAAATATTTTAACTTGAAGAGGAAGTGATTTTACTATTTTTTTAAGAAAATGACACAAAAACCTCTTTTAACCTTTTATTTTTCTTGGCTTTTTAAAAGCATTTGTCATTTAACTATGAAATGATATTAAAATATCATTATAACTTTAATTAATTTTATAATGACAAATAAATTCCCTATAAAAGATCATTTTACCCCAAAAATAAACAATGAAAGACAAATATATACATCATTGTGTTGTAACAACTCATAGTGTAAGGAGTCTTGCTACATCACAGTTAGTTTAGCCTTATAGTAAAACACTGATGGTGTTATTTTTTTATTTAAATGACTTTGTCTAAAAGGCTAAAGGTGTTGTTTTCTTTAATTTTAGCAAATATTATATTCTTGGCCCGTATGTACCATAAATCAGATGAATTTTTTTTAAACATAAAAATGGCATTATTTTTTCCAGCATAAAAAACAATTTAATTATAAATTAAAAATATAATGCACATTAAATGATATTTTTTAAAAAAAATATTGAGATAGTGACGTATTAGATAATATATTTTTAAAATATATATTAAACAAAATTAAAAAAATATCAATTTTAAAAAAATAATTCAAGTTAACCTGATTAAACTTGAAGAACCTACAACATTGATCATGAGAATGAAATAACCTCATAAAAAATAAATTGAAAAATAATTACGAAACTTAATTCCTAATTAACCTAATATTAAATGATGAAAAAAAAATTAAAAAAACAAAAAAAAGCTTGATTTAACCCAAATCATTAAACTTGAATTATTCTATGGAATGCAAAAAATAAATAAATTATGAATCTTACTTTCTTATTAACTCAATAATAAATAATAAATTTTTTAAAAAATTGTTGCTAAAAATATTAACCAGAAAAATCAGGATAAAATTAAATATCTTATTTTGATATTTTAGAAAATGTTAGGCATGTAAACCGATGAAAGGAAAAAAAAATGAGAGAAAAAAAATGAATGGTTTATTGAAGCCAAACCGGAGCTCCATCACTAACATGAGCCACTCTCAGACTATTCCAACTACACAAAGGAAGGGCATTTCTAGAGGACGGTGGACGTTGCATGCGCCATCTAAGTGTGATGTTCTTCTTCACGTGACAACAACTCCTTTTTGTTAAATCTATCCTTCAAATAGCAAGTTTGAATTCATCCCTAAAATCTTCAATTGCTTTAAATAAATTAAAATAAAATTTTATTTCATTAAATTAAGCATCAATCAAGCCCTAATTTCTTTCTCAAAATAATAAGAATTTTATATAAAGCCAATCAAAACAAATCAATAAATCATATCCCAAATTAACTCCATGTAAAATTAATAAAAAAAATAAAAAAAACCGAAGTTCAAAAAAATTTATGTAATCTACCTTTCTTTGTGTCTACTACTACAATAATTTATTGATATAGTGAAGACTATATATGTTTTATTTCCTTTTTTTTTTGGATAATCATCGAAAGCATATTGAAAAGGCCATAAAGTCAATAGCCAAAGTAAAAAACAAGGATATGAAAAAAGAAAAAAGAAAAAAAACAGACTTAGAAAAAAAAAGAAAAAAAATTGATGTACTACAGCAAACAACAAAGAGACTACCTAAGATTTCTTATTACACCACAATTTAATGCCATTAGAAGATATTAAAAGGTCATTTTCTGTAAAAGTGAAGTTTGAATCTAGAACATGCAATCAAATAGCAACCTGATGAAGAATTGTGAAGAAACAATCAAACAACCTTATAGTTCCCTCCTAAAAAATAATTTTATTCCTTAACAACTAAATACCCCAAGTAGTACTATTGGAAATTAGTCTCCAAGCTGATTTTTGAAATTTGCCTTGTACCATTTCGGACCACTGCAGAAGCAGCGAGTCAAATGTTCTCGGTAAACAACATTGGATATCTCACCAATCCAAAACTTTCATCCAAACACTCCTATAAAATTTACAGTGTATAAAAAAATGTATAAAAAAGTGCTCTAAAGGTTTTCAAGTCATGTTTGATTTCCTTTTAATTTAATTAATTAATAATTAATAGGCTAGGATAGTTATTTGATTACCTTTAGTATAAGAATCAAAATACTAAAGTCTAAAAACAAAACTATAAAAAACAGTGATATATTTGCTTCTGTTGCCCTTCCTACTCTTTTGTTAATTCTGATTTTAGACTTTAGTATTTTGTCTGCGTGAGTGATATAATTTATGATATTCCATCCAGACTATTTTTCAATAATATATATCAAAATTCAAAAGTATTAAATCACATTGAAAGAATTTATAAAATTTATACAATTTCTTTTGATTTAGTACTGCACTGGTATTTAACAATTATAAAATAAAAATATATGACATCCAATAATTTATTAAACTTTTTTCTCTAACTCTTGCAAGAGTTTTTAACTTATAGTTTTTATTAAATCAAAATTTAGAAAACGAATTTTTATATTTATTATTTTAGTTTTTATTATCTCTCTCCATGCACACACACAGTGTGTTATTTAATTTTTGTGTTTCATCAGACTAGCTGATATGAACTTTGATAGTGAAAATACCAAACGTACAATATATTTTAAATTGTTTTTATCAAAACAACTACGCACATATATTATATTAAAAAATGAATTATTTTCTCTTTTTATTTCTTTTATTTTGAAAAAAAAAGACATTATAATCTTTCTTATGATAACGTGATACAAAAAGCATCCTTTCAATTTCATTATAAAAAATTAACGATTGTTATTCTTAAGCGGTGTTATTCTAAATTTCAACTATTAAATATTTAAATATAATCTTTTTTTATGTTTATCAGGCTAGCAGGTGTAATGTTTATCAACTATTAAATATTTTTTTTAATTATTTTAATAAATGAATCTGATTGTGGAAAGGTGTGTAAACAGAGAATTCAATTGATAAAATCATAGTTGGGAGGCTTAATTGAGAGATTATATATGGTTGAGAGACTAAAAAGAGGCTTGCCAAGAATATACTTATGGGCATCCTTTATTCCCTAGGTAGCATGGAAGGAGAATTTCATCAATAAAAAATAAATACAAAGTAGATTTAATGGTCACAAATGAGCACCCAAAACACATATAAAAGGATTATATGCATCCACTAAATAGAAATTAAAATAAAATAAATCAATATACAATAGTAAAATAAATGTAAAACATTGTCAATCTTTCCTGAATAGATCATAAATGGACTGCGAACACGTCTTTTGCTAGATTATATCACGACAAATCATACCGACACGTGACAAGAGATGTTTTCTATATATATTTTTGAATTTATTAATTTCTTAACGAGAGAGGACATCGTCACTTACAAGACACCTATATTTATTTGGAATGGCGTGCTAGCTCTTTTTATTGTTCCAACTTCCAATCTTGAAAGCAAAATAATAATAAAAATTTACAATTCTTTGGCTTGAAAAAAAGAAAAAAGAAATGTATAGATTAGTTATAGTTTAGAGTTCAAGATTAAAAAAATTAATTATTTTTGTAGAATATTATTTGCTTTGCAAATTTACCATGAATTTGAAATATACTATGGATTTGATAGCTGAGTTTGAGGCTCCATTAATTAGTGTTTGCCGTGAAACATCCCTTATAGTGAATTTTGTATTTTGGTCAACTAAATCCAATTAGACTAAATTGAAAGATAAGTATCAAATATTATTTTTTAAATGTTAAGAAATAATAAAAAGAAACATCAACTGTTTTCAAGAAAATAATAAATTTCGCAAATGTTTCTTAAATAAAAAAAAACAATTTAAATAATCCTAGTGTTTGGAGGAGAGCAGTTTGGTCGACATCATCTTGTGTTAAGATAATATTTATGTGCAGACGAATTCAATAGTCTCCATTTGGGTTAAGCAATTGATCTGCAAGTTATATGCATGTAATTAAATGTCAACGACAAGAATGAAGCCCGAGCTTATATGGTAATTGAAGATAGTCAATGCTCCTCACGATCAAAAAGGATATAGATCCTGTGATCAATAGAGATCCATTGAACGCGCACTAGAGCTGTGTGATCTTGTCCCTGTGGAATCTCTCAGTCCTCCTTTTCCTTAATTTATGTTTTCCACTCTACTTGTATGCAGCGCCTTCTTTTGACTGTTCAAATGTCAACGATGTGCACAGACCACTTACTGATCAATCATCTCTCCCTCTCTCTTCCTTGCTATTTACTATCATTTTTGGCACATACTCTCCTTGTTCCTCAATCTTGATCTTAGCTAGCTTAGTATGCAAAGAGAGGAACAAGAAATTCAAAGAATGGATGGTTTTGAGCATCAAGCGCCATCATTTTTTATCTGCCCAATATCTCTTCAGGTCATGAAAGATCCTGTTACTATATCCACAGGCATGACCTTTGACCGAGAGAGCATTCAGAAATGGCTTTTCTCTTATAAGAAAATCATTTGTCCTGTTACAAAACAACCCCTTTCTGATTTCCGTCTCACTCCAAATTCTAATCTTCTTCGCTTGATCCAATCATGGCACTTGCAGCAAGCATCATCATCAACAACAAAGTTCGTGGAGCCGGAGCCTGATAATCATGATGCCTTGATGAAAGTCCTTCTTGAAGAGATTAAGCAACCCCATTTGAAGGTAAAATCTCTTAGACAGATCAAGTCATTAATCCAGGAGAATCGTGGTGATAGTAGCAGGATTACTTGCATCAGAGATGATAGCTTATTTTCTCTAGTAGCATCTCTTGTAGTCAAAACTGAGTTACCAGGGGTTCCACAGATTACTGGTAATGACACGCCAGAAATTGTCAATGAAGCTGTGTCTTCTCTGTGTCTTTTAAGGCCATCCGATGAGACATTAAAGATGGTTTCACAAAATGAAAATGGCCTGTTAATCGAATCACTTTGTTTAATTATAACACAGTATTTGAGTAATCTACAGATTAGAATTCAGGCTGCTCTTCTTCTGAAGTCCATATTTGAAGTGGTTGATGGAATTTACAAGGAAGGTCTTAGAGTTGAGTTCTTTGAGAGCATCACGGAGATATTGAAGGATCAAATTTCAAAACATGGAAGCCTGACAGTCTTGGCTATTTTGATGGAGGTTTTGTCATATGGGAAGAATAAAGAGAAAGCTATTGAGGGAGGACTCATTCCGATCCTGATAGAATTGCTAGCTGAGGACAATGAGAGGCATGTGTGCGAGATGATGTTGGCCGTGCTAGAAAAACTGTGCCAGAAAGCCGAAGGGCGGGCTGCCTTTTTGGCACATCCAGCAGGCATAGCAGTTGTATCATCGAAGATTTTGAAGGTTTCCTATGTTGGAGATGATAAATCAATAAGTTTGTTGTCATCCGTTTTAAGATGTAGAGGTGAGGTTGCACAAGAATTTATGGAGGTGGGTGGAGTGACAAAGATTTGCTTGGTGATAGAAAGTGGATGCAATTTAAAGACCAAGGAAAAAGCCAGGGAAATCTTAGGGTTTCATCTTAAAACATGGAACAAGACTCCTTGTTTCCCCTCTTTATTTAAAGCTTGATTAATTACTTTAATCCACAGTACAGACCTCTTTTTTTTTTTTTTTTTGAGATTCATTTCTTGCATAACCTCTGCTTAAGTGTATTGTTTTTTGTCCTGGTACTTTTAAAGAAAATGGAATATTTCTTTCTTTTTTTCAATACCTGTTACAATACAATATATGCTCTTATGTTTTCTGTCGGAGATCTCCGCATGTTATACTCTAATATTTGTGCTGTTACTGTACTTGATTACATGAAAATTGATTCTGCCACACATATACATGGATATTGCAACAACTTTTTGCTTCATCATATTCCGGATTTTAGTACTGTAAAAGCTTGAAATATCTTCGTTAATTTGGGATAATTTGATCCAGGGTTAATTTACAATTATAAAGTTTTAGAGAATAATATACATTATATCTTGAAATTTTATCTAACAACTTAAGTTTTTGGGTTAAATTGGTTTGGTTCTTTGATATAGTATCAAAGTCTTAATGACCAAGTGACCACGAGTTTAAATCTCATTATTCTCATTTATCTGATAAAAATTAAATATTAGATAGTGTGAACCTGTACAAGTTTTAAGTTTAAAAAGCTTTCACTTATGGGGATGTGTTAAAAAATAAAATAAATTATATTATAAAATTTTATCTAATAATTTAAATTTTTAAACTGAAATGCTTTTTTTTATATAAAAATTACGAAGACTTAATTACCAATTAAGAGAAGGGATATTGAGAAATGCAACCAATAATTCTTAAGACATGGAAGGCACACATGAATAATTCTTTCTGCAAGCCTGTCAACATATATAGATTAGTATATCCAGACTAATTAATAACCCATATTGCAGACGAACGCAATCATGCGAACAAATCTTTTTTGATAAATTGTATCAACTACTCTCTTTTGGATTTGAAAACGCCAAACATCTGACGATAATAGATTCGAGTAATTTTTCTATGTATAACATATTAAAAATAAATAGATACAGAGTTAAAAATAAATTTGAACATAACTTTATTTTTTATCTTTTGAGATTTTTTTTGAATTTTAACAAAATAACAAAAAAAATAACATAGTTCAAAAAATATTTTTAAAAACAACATAACTTGACAAATTAAAATTTTATTTGTTAAGAAAAATGCAAACTATACCTGCATATACCTCCATTGTTCCTGCCACTCGTGTCCTAAGATGTGTAACATTGTCTGGAAAAAGTTTTGCAAGCCCAAAACCCCCTATTTTAGGCTGCAAGTTTCCGT
>Ga0325402_1004140_pt1 | contig 13327 bp, 7 predicted proteins | sample PopdelMetagenome_22_FD_207212 | JGI IMG/M metagenome (GOLD analysis project Ga0325402, IMG submission 207212) | Populus deltoides microbial communities from Bellville, Georgia, United States - Xylem-PdKOR-R3 | ecosystem: Host-associated > Plants > Phyllosphere > Stem > Wood/Secondary xylem... | reverse complement strand
TATCATCATCCATTATTCCTAAGTCCTGCAGTAAGATTCGTGACAGGAATGCAGAGCAAACAAATTATTGCTGGACCAATAATTCTGGTTTACCTAGCTAGACGTGCTTAACACCAGAACCAAATAGCAAAATAGTAAGTTCGTTTATATTTTATTTTATTTTTTCTGAGCAACAAACACAAAGATGCTTAAGCAGAACAGATGCTACAGAAGGCAGTAGCAGAAAAAAACAGAGCAGTAGATTCAATTTATTAACCAAAAGAAGATAGCAAGTGAATTGACCACGTTGTTGGCCTCACGTAGATGTTGACGAAGGAATCTTCAGTAAACACAGCCACTAGAGATTCAGTGGAATTGCAGGTAGACTATAACAGGTGATTGATAAGTAGGACCGTGTGATAAAGAGTATCAGCTGCTAATACTATCTCACATAGTTGTTGGTATGAACTGGAACTGATATTCCCACCTTAAAATCAAAATCCAGAGTAATAATCCGATTCTGAAACTTACTTTTTCTGAAATAAATCTCGACGCTGCTTTCTCTTGCGAAACAGTAAAGTGGCACCAAACCAAGGGAGGGACCTACTGATTGCCGTACGGATGCCCTTCGTGGAATGCATGAATGCAGCATACAAACGGAACTGCATCAATGCAAACACGGAGACGGGAAAAAATGCGGCAATTGAAATCAAACTTGCTGTCAATTGTTTCTCTGATTGAACGATGAGCAAAATGGTGGCAGCGAAAGCAAGCATGGTGGCCATCACGGAGAAGAAGAGTAAAGTGAATCCCAAAGTCAGTTTTCGAGGGATGGAGTTACGAAAATCTTCGTAATCAAAAGGAGAAGTGAGGATAGAGAGGAACATCACAACTGAGGTCAAGGAGCTTGCTAAGGCGATAACATCCATGATGGTGAAAAACAAGAAAAAGTTTTTGTGGAGGAAAATTGGGATGCCCTTATCATTTGAACCACCAGGTACAGTGTAGGCAGCAGCAAAGACAATGGTGGCAACAAGAACAGCTACAGCTGAGCATGACTGAGAAGTTTCCTTGACCCATTGCTGTGCGTCCAGGAGTTGCTCTTTGTGCATATCTTTGAAGAGCTCCTCTGCAGTCTTTTTCTGCTTAGAGTCGCGGAGCTTTGCATAATAAGAAGGGATGACCTTCTTGACACGCTGCATACAAAAGGAGAACATGACAGCAAACTCCTCAAAATGAAAAGTTATACGAAATTGGGATTCAATTCTAAATCACCTAGGATGATTCCAATTTACTTTGGTAGGTTAAAATAATATAAACTTTTTCTGATACAATGATCTAAAGATACCGGTACGAAAGGGGCTTACTGAGAACCATTTTAACTCTTCGTGTAATTGTAGTGCAGGACCATGCTTGCTACCTACAGAGTAATACTTGTTGTCTGCTACTTGATGCAACAATGTGTAGCCACCTTTGTCAATTCCATAGCTCATCCTATTCGATATTATCCCGTTACTCTTTATAAGATTGAAAATATCCTTGCGTCTGTACATTATAGCTACATGCATTATGTTCTTCCCTTCTTTGTCAAGAAGATCAACAGATGGGGGATGCTCTATGAGCAATTCATAAACAACCTCTAGTATTCCTGTTTTTGTTGCTGTAAGCAAAGGATGCGAAGGACCAGATAGAGGGGATCCAAAGCTAGCTCCATACAGGCCCTGTACAGCAATATCTTGATCCCACGAAACATCACTCTTTATTAGCATTTTTGCCAGTTGCAAGGCAAATTTATGCTTCCTCTTATTTTCCCAGAATCTTTCCACCATCGGCCACCCTATTCATTAGACAAGAGAGAAGGATGGGAGGTGAGCATTTTGAGTTTGGTTGGGATTTCGGGTGGGGAGAAATACCTTTGAAGGAGAATCTGCAGATTGATCCGTTGATCCATTCTAACACTGCAAATGAACAGCCAATAGTAGTCAAATATACGAAGGAATGAAATACCAGACTAGATATATTCTGATTAGTTATATTCTTCCCAGTTGCATTCCCTAGGGAAGACTTCATTCTACCAATAATGTTACTGTAGCTTAAATTCTTCAATCATTAGATAGTCCATCAAATCTTCACAAGGTTTAAAATAAGAAGAAAATTTTGGAGTTTTAAAATATCGATGACTCTAGTGACAGCCTGAAATTTTAACATTAAAAGAAATTCAGGCAAAACACCTTGCTTCCAGGAAAAATATACTGTTAAATAAATGTCCAATAATATTAATATCTAACAGCAAATAACCCATAAAAGCATGAGATTCATGTTTTTCTAAAACATTAAAACAAGCAGGCATTTAGTTTAGAACATACACATGTAAAGGTCTCGGGTGAATATATTCATAGAGTCTCCACTCTTGAAAGCAGAAGGTATCTCGGCCAATAAACCAAGACTAGTTTTCCCCTCGCTGTCTTTTAACTCGCTAAGTGATTTATCAAGTGTTAACAGCAGCAAAGCAGTTTCTGTAATGAAAAGCAAAATTATTTTTATTTTATTTTTTGTGATTTTTAGCATGAATATATCTTAGCATTTAATTTGAAACAGAGATGAGAGGAGACCAAAATTTTCCCCTAGGACTGCAACATGAAGAATAGAATGTCCATCTGTCCTCTGGCGATGAACTAATAAAAGCTCATCATTGACTATGTGTGCAGGTTGTTTGGCCAAATACTCGACTATTTCAGTCTGACCAAATGCAGCAGCTCTAAACAATGGGGTCTCGCCGAACTTGTTTTTCATCAACATTACATTTTCTGATTCACCCACAGGGATTTTCTTTGATTCTTCCACCAAGAGCTTTACTGCCTCAAAGTTTCCTCTGCTGGCTGCTAAATGAAGTGGTGTGTTTCCATAAACATTTTTAATACTAATGGGATGCTCGTGATCCAGGGACGCAGGCAAATGCTGTGCGTAATCAAGTAGAACCTTGAGCAATTTCTCATCTTTACAGTAGACAGCCAAGTGAAGTGCAGTATCTTTTGAGTTTGCCAATGGAGTCAACAGGCGATCTTTATGTTTCTCATAGAATTCAGCCAGGCTCTTCCAGTCTTCCTCCAAGGTTGCGATGTAGACTGACTTCATGTCTGAATCAGTTCCCATCTAGCTCTCTCTGTCGAATTGGTTTTCTCCTGAATTCTTACCAGAGGAAACAGTTTTGAAACCATATTAATTAATCCAAAAAGAATAAGAAGAAAAGCACCTAACAATGCATAGATATTCTACAGGTATTCCAGTGAATTACATCTATGCACTGACTCGGAAGTTACAAATTCAGTGTGGGAAAATTCAAATATCCTAACATCAAATTCATAGAATAAATGAAGAATTAACCAACAAATGGCAAGGGAACAAGAGCAAGCGCATACAAACCTTTTTGCTAGTTTATGCTGTTGAATGACACCGAATTTCAGAAAAAATAGACTGGTCTCCTTTAAAGCCAAGTAAAAAGGTTGTCCCAACGCACTCAATAAATAAAGAACAAAAGAAGGGCATCTGCACTTCGCATGCTTAGCTTGTAGAGCTACAACACTAATAAAATATTCAGTTAAAAGTTAGAATGATTATGTTAAGCAATGTTCTATGATGTAAGCTCCATATCATCATCGGATCTTCCTCTTTCCTTGATTTATTCCTGCTAGATAATGTGATGAACATGATCTTCTAAAGACGATTACGATGCTTTGCTTTTAATTATGTTTTGTATCCCACGGAGATTATGCTCTTCCTTCCATGTCCATTCCTCACCGCGGCTATTCAACCATTGGCAGGAGTAAAGCACAACATGTAAAACGACCATCTGGAGCACGAGGAAGTCAAGAAAGAAACAGATAGAATCGAATCCTGTACCAAATATGAGTGAACTAAAACAAGCATCAGATCCCCACCACCACCACCCATGAGGCATAATCACCAAAACCATAGTTTTTCCACCATTCACCCTCTACTCTAAAATGCACATTTTGGGCCTGAAAATGGGAAAGCATCTTTTAGCATGCCTGGAAAGGAGGCCACACCAGTCCCAGATTGGGTACAGTTTCCTGGAGGCAAATTCGAAGGGATCCGAATTGAATTTCTCAATTTATCCTTAGCTTAGCAGTCCTTCTCGTTCTATTTTTTTTTGGTCAAGAATGCTATCTAGCAATATTTTTCAAACGAAAATATAAAAAAGGCCTGAAATTATTTTATTTTATTTCGGGAAACCAGTATTCAAAGCTATTTGTATGGCCAATTAGTGAACTTTTACGAAAAAGAAAAATGGATGCTAACTAAATTAGCTCGATAAAAAAAAAAAAATTGAAGTTTGGAAGGGAGGAATTTAAAAGGGAAAATATTTTCACTTAAAAATTTAAAAAATTCTATTCTTTTGAAGTTATAATTACCAACATTTACAACATTATAAAAGATATAGACAAAGGTTGAGAGAGAAATGAGAAAGAAAAATCACATTTAGTCCAGTCAAAAACAGCATTAAGAATTTGGAAAATTTTTAGAATACTAATAACTACTAATATTTACTCTTTAAGAGAAATAGATACACGAAAGAAAAAGAAACATGAGAGAGAATTGAAAAATACTTTTAAGTTTACATCAAAATATTTTTATCATTTTTAATAAATTCAGATGTGATTTTTTGCCTTTATCATGTATTTTTCTTTTCAAAATATCCTATAAAATAAATATTGTTAATTACTACTGGAATGATTAGGAATTTTCTCATGTTTCTCTTTTAGATTTGGTTCGAAATATTGTTTTTTAAATTGTTTTTTACTTGAAAATATATTAAAATAATATTTTTTTAATTTTTGATGTTAATATATAAAAAAATACTAAAAAATGTTTATTAGAAGTTTATAAAAAAAAGATTCAAAATTTTTGAAATGAACGGTTGTGGCATGGTCCCAAACAGTGACAACTGCTGAAAACAAAACCAAACAATGACGTCATGATTTTATGGGCCTGAAACTCTCGGAACTGCAATAGATGATCCGATCAAAAAATGACGAGGGACTGAGCCAGGGTCTGAAGTGGTTCGTTTATTTCTTATTTTTTTCCCAAAAATTGAACCACCTTCCGCTGGTGTTCGTTTTTACGATAGCTTTAGAGTTTAAAGCATGTCATCCTCCATTATTACGTGGTTCTGCAGTAAAATTCTTGACAGGATAGAGCAAATAAATTATAGTTGAAATAATAATTCTTGTTTATCTAATTAAACGTGCTTAACACCAAAACCAAATAACAATTAGGTAGCATTCCTGTTTCGGAATAACTAGTGAATCGGTCTTTCAACTCGCCAAGTGAGTTATCCAGTTTTAACAGCAGCACAGCAGTTTCTGCAATGAAAAGCAAAATTAAAAGGTTTTTGTGATTTTTTGCATGAATATATCTAAGCATTTAACTTGTAACAGAGAAGAGAGGAGACCAAAATGTTCCCCTAGGACGGCAACATGAAGAATAGATTGGTAATCATCCCTTCGGCGATGATCTAATAAAAGCCCATCATTGCCTATCAGTCTGACCAAATGCAGCAGCTCTAAACAATGGGGTCTCGCCGTACTTGTTTTTCATCAACATTCTGTCTTTTTTCTCATTTTCTGATTCTCCCACAAGGATTTTCTTTGATTCTTCCACCAAGAGCTTTACTGCCTCAAAGTTTCCTCTGCTGGCTGCTAAATGAAGTGGTGTGTTTCCATAAACATTTGTAATATTAATGGGATGCCCATGATCCAGGGACGTAGGCAAATACTGTGCAGAATCAAGTAAATCCTTGAGCAATTTCTCATCTTCACTGTAGACAGCCATATGAAATGCGGTATCTTTGGAGACTGGCATTGGAGTCAACAGGCGATTTTTATGTTTCTCATAGAATTCAGTCAGGCTCTTCCAGTCTTCCCTCAAGCTAGCTAAGTAGACTGACTTCATTTCTGAATCAGTTCCCATCTTGCTCTCTCTGTCTAAATGGTGTTCCGCCTGAATTCTCACCAGAGGAAACAGTTATGAAACCATATTAATTGATCCAAAACAAAACAAAAAAAAAACAACAATAAGAAGAAGAAAAACACCTAACAATGTATAGATATTCTAAAAGTGTTCCAGTGAATTACATCTATACACTGAATCGGAAGTTACAAATTAAACAAAAATTACAAATTCAATGTGGGAAAATTCAAAAACTCCTCACATCAAATTCATAGAATAATGAATAATTAATCGACAAATGACAAGGGAACAAGACCGAATGCACACAAACCTTTTTGCTAGTTTATGCTGTTGAATGACATCGAATTTCAGGAAAAAGGGACTGGTCTCCTTTTAAGCTAAGTAAAAACGTAATCTCAACCTACTCAATAAATAAAGAACAAGAAGAAGGGTATCTGCAGTTTGCTTGCTTAGTTTGTAGAGCTACAGCACCATTAAAACATGTACTACATCGTGTTACGTTAAAAGTCAGAATGCCTTGTGTTAAAACAATGCTTTAGAATGTGATACTCCTAAAATTAAATTTAATGAGCCCGGGCTACATGTCTAGGCCAGCTTTGAAGAATAGCACAACCCTTATGTATTCAGTTTAGAAGGAAAGCTCAACCTCTCATGCACCCGGACTTGAAAAAAGATCTTGCCCTCATGAACTCAATTTTTTTAAAAAAACCCACAACCATATGAACTCGGTTTAAGAAACAAGTCAACTCTTATAGGCTTGGTTTTGAAGAAGAACTCAAAGTCATGGGTTCGGCATATGAGAAAAGTTCAACCCTCATAAACTCGATTTTGTAAAAGAATTCAATGTTATGGGCTTCGTTTAGGAGAAAAATCCAACTCTCATAGGCTCAACTTAAGAAAAGAGCTTAGTTCTCATGGACTCAATTATATTTTTAATCATATTATCCCTGGACTTTTAAGTGTATAAAAGTCCTATAAAAATCTATCATATTTTCATCGAGATTAATGTAGTGTAAAGGATAGTGTATAAAAGTTATCTAAAAGCTTTTCGTATTACCACCATCATTAATGTTTGTGTAAAGAATATTTATTCATCATCAATGTATATGTTAAGGATATTTTTCCTCATTAAAATTATCAAGATAAAATTATATTTAGCCCTTCCTTTCTATAAAGAGAAAAAACTCATGAGATATAAATACACTGTGAATCCTTCAAACACGAGGTTCATAATCTCTTCATTTTTCATGTTTTTAACATATATATTTTTAGAGTTCATCTTTTTTAAATATCATTAAATTTTCTCTTTCTAAAAAGATACTTATTCAAATATCAAAAAGTCCTCATACCTATAAAAGATTATTTTTTACAGGTATTGGCCACCAATGACTTTAACCGACCCCACATCGGATCTTGACTACCAAACAACATCTTGGCTAAGAAGATAAAAACAAATTACTTAAATCAAGAGATTAAGTAATTATTCAACATATCAGCTCGACATTCCTATCCAATCTCACCAAATCAAGAGTTTTTCTTTCAGTGACCCTCCACTCAAAAAAGCATATTTTGGGCCTGAAAATGTGCAAGCATGATTTGGGCCATCGTGGGATTTCAAATTTAGCATGCCTGGGAAGGGCTGGCAGTTGTTTTAGTCCTGGGTTTTAAGGAGTAAAAAAACGATCAGGGAAGAAACCACAATTCAAGAAATAATTTAGGTTTAACCCAATCTCATTTTTTTTCAGCGAAGCTAATTTTAATCATAAAATTGAATGGGCCCAACTAATGGATCTCGCACCCAGCAGTTAAAATTGCTGGTAAAGTAATTTTGGAAAGAACTTGGATAAAATAGCATTTCTTGTTTTCTATTAACGGTCAAGATGTGTATTAGTTCTACCTGAATCGAACACCTTTCCAATTAAATTAAGCCAAGGCCATGGACGTGTTGGAAATACATAACTTGCTGCAAAAATCTCTTAAAATCTGGAATCCTGTAAGCTTCAACGTTCCTAACACAATTGGTTTCGACCTAATTTCGTGTTTTTTAAAAAAAGAAAAATAAAGGATCAATCTTAATACCTGTAGTTTTTTTTTCAATTGTAGTAATATAACAGTAAAATATTATTTATATCTCAAAAATCTTGTTTCATTTTTTCAATTGTAAAAAAAAATTATTTTAAAATAGGCTCGAGCAAACCAACTAATCTAGAAATGAGTGAACCCGCTAAACTTATAAATTAAGCTGAATCCAACAACTATGCTGATGAGAAATCTATGAGCCGAGTTTTGCAAGTTTACTGTGTTGGTTTTTATTTTTAATTTATTCTATTATGAAGAAAATTGGGAATTCCTCGCAACACATCGCATCCATTATTTCTGTCCTTGGTCGATATCATGTACACTACAAAAATATACGAGTAACGGTATGCAAAAATAGAGTGAGTACACATGGTGCAAAGTGTAGTAGTTTTCGCTGAAAATCTGACGAAATCCGAACAATCCTGACCATACGATTCACTAATTGACGTCAATAAAAGACTCTGGCATCCAACCATGCACCAGAATCCACGAGGCAACGATATCTTTCGCTTAGCCTTCATACAAGGGAAGTAAGCAGTGAGGCACCAGCCTTGAGACATGATTGAGGCAATTTTCATTGATGGTGATAATAGTGTTAGAAGAAGATGGGGCCAATGTGAAGTTCAGATCCATTTGGACACAGATAAATCAAGACACAGGTTCTTTTCCTTGTGAGTTCACTGATCAATGCAATGAAAAGAGGCAGGCCCCATCTTGACTCAGCTTGATGGAACTCCTTGGGCACTTGTCTTCTTTTCCAGCAAGCAACAGTGCTGATAAGAATATTCTCACGACTTTTCTTTTGCTTCCATGGTTCTTTTTCATTGCTCAACTCCCTGTTATTATTAATTCTCTGTTTTTTTTTAAGCTTCCATTGCATCCGGCCATCAAGATTTATTATCTTTGTTGTTTCTGGCAATATAATGGTTAATTATTGTTCGAGAATTAGTATAAAATTCAGCATATCTTTAATTAAACCGAGCCTATGAAATCTTGCAGTGGTTGAGATTTCATTTTGTGTAAATGGACCCGGGAGTGTTCAATTCCTGACTTGCAGGAAAGAAAAGTCTCTCAGAGTTTGGTATTTTACTGTTTAATTTGTATCCTATCGTCTCCTCACAAGTCTCTCAGGAATTCTGATTCCTGGATGGATCAGATGCATTGAATGATACTGTCAGAATTACCATAATTATATATTGAATTTAGTGCTCAACAAATTCCTGCCATGAGATAACCTATTTTCACCTTCCTTCAATGGGCACGCACTAAAATTCCCATGCTACATGTGTTAATTTGAGTAGGGTTACTGCAGAATTCAATTGTATCTTCTTATTGCAGAAACAGGGGATATATCATCACAATGTATAGCCTTCCTAGTTGTATTTGGAAAGGAAACAATTACGATCCCATGACAATCGGGATTTACATAAATAGAAGATAAACGTGACTATCACAGCTATAATTTCCTATTATCTCTCGGTTTGTACAGCTCATGCCAACATGTGTACACACATACGCACGATGGTAAATGGGATCAGACTGGGAGCCTGTATTTGTAAATGCTCTGAATTCGCAATATGATTATTCTTTATAAATGGTCCCCTCTAACGTAGAAGAAAGATTCAGAGATGAAAGATGGTCCCCTGTTTTCATTTCCTTTCTTTCCCGTGGCAATCTATTTTGTTGCTGTTTCATCAAAAGGAACAGCGTGGTCTCAAAACTTGGTGTGTCTCACTGTTGCCCAGCTTCTATTTGACGAGTTCGTACAGAGATGGAGAATTTGGGAATCAACTTTGCTGAGTTACACGTGTCAAATACCCATTTAACCAATTAAGTACACAGTAAGAATTATACCTACCGTTCATGGGAACCTGCTACTAGCTAGCTTTCTAATGTTTTTCCTTGTTATCGACAGGTGGCCACTCCATTCTTACCTCAAGCTGGACACGCACCAAATGGATCCCACAACATTGGATACCCGATGCCACAGGATGCCTCTCCAAAGCCCTAACCTCTCCGTTTTGGATATATTATGGTAAATCGGTCACCATTTAACACAGTTTATGCAACCTTGTTGTTTAAGAAACCGCAGCAACAAGAAGATACGCGGCCTTAGGATGGATTGAAACACTGCCCCCCACGATAAACCTTAAAAATCTGATCCTTCAGAGAATTGAAGTTAAAGACAAGCTACGATTAGTACTTGTAGGTTGTGTTTTATTTTTTGGTGCTAAAATAGAGGTTGTAATGGCAACATCTCAAGAGATTTGTGATCATGTGTGTAATTTAAACATAACCCAGTTGTACATCTTGTTAAAAAAAGAATCCAATTATGCATCAAAAGTATGCTCATGTTTCTTTAATTGAATTGCTTAGTTGATTTTGTGAGTTTTTTGTTTATTGAAACAAAATATTTCTTCCATTAGATTTTGGATAAATTATCTTGAAGAAATTACTACTTGAGAGCTTACGTGATATTAACTCAGCACACTTAAAATTAGTAAATTTACTAAGAGGCATGTTTCTGATATTGACTAGTGTCCATCAATGGCAGGGAGTCTCTGTTTGCTTTTTTATTTAAAGCTAAGAAAAACTGCTGTAAAGTCCTTTATTTTCCATTTCTGAATTATTTAAGTGTAAATCAAACAGCAGCAATGCGCAGCTTTAGCCTGTGTAGAATACCCACATGAAACAACAACGGGCAAACAGCTAGCCAACAGTACTGTTATGGACAAAATATAGCAGACTGTGTTATCCATCTTGCAGAAGAAGCTTGGGGTTCTTATTTCACTGACTTTTTTGCATTTTCATGTAACTTTCCTTTTCACCATTTAACTTGAAAGCAAAAGAGAGGGTAAGTCATGATCAGGGCATGACTTTTTTCTCTAATTGCAACCTGTTCTTCGCCCGGTGTCTTTTTTGCCTAAAAAGAGCAGTCCCAATACGTAAGAATTTAAAACTTTAAGCACGTCACTCTGCAGTATTGATGCTCCCTCCCATCAACATTTTGTTAATTGGGCTCTTTCTTGTTTTGGGAACCGTATAGAGCTATAGATCTGCAGGCAAAAAGATAATTTAAACGTATGAGGTCAGTTTAATCTTTTGATTTTATGATGATGACAGATTTAATAATTACTTAAAGTTAATCCCTAATTGTTCAAATAAAAGTTTAATTTCAGAACCATTCTGTCAAAAAAGAAGAAGAAGTAGGGAAAACTTATAATTTTAGTCTGAAGGCTTATCCCCCAAGCCTATCTGGTCAATCTTAGCGTTCTAACGAAGGAGATCTTTAGGTGGAACCCACTTTGAGACACGTGTATGGCCTTCTTCAATCCAGCACTGCACCAAAACTTTACAGACTGTGCTGCATTCAATAGGCCTTGGCATAGGTCCAAAGACAGATTTCTCCGATAAATAAATTACCCTTCATATAATTGAAAATAAAAAAAAAAATTATAATGAAAAGATCAAAGAGCCCTTGTATGCATGCTTTAATTTTTATTTTCAAGGATGAAGTCCGTGCTTTAAAAAGCGAAAAGATAAAATATTCTTGTTTGTCAATTTTAAAATTTTGACTTGGAATATAATTTAGTCACCTTGTGCTACTTAAGAAAAAAAAAAGAATATATATATATATATATATATATATCCGGATATTATAGTGAGCAATGCAAATGAATATGTGTCAATAGTGTTTTTCAATATTCCAGTGAGCCAAGACACACTATATATAAAATCAACATGCTAGTCACCTTCATGCAGGCTATGCAGGATTTTATTGGGGCCAGTTGATGAGAGTCGACGATCTTGAACTCCATCGATCTAGAGGAGAGTTTAAGCACCAGAGAACCTCCAGCGAATCGAATGTTCATCAATGTCGAAGCTCTACTAATTAACCTTCCACTCTCTTCAGTGAAAGATTATACTTGCAAGTAATTAAATCACTCTAGACTATGCTAGCAGTTGAATATGTGAGAATTCATATCGTTTTTTCAAGAAGAACAACGCTTTGTACTTGAATACTATCGAAGCACATAATTAAGTACATGATGGTTGTTTCATCAACAGGTTCGCAAGGTCTTTAAATAGATCAGGAGGAAATCCATCTTGACTAGAAAATCCACCTTTATTATCGTCAGCAGCAGCTCATGTGCACGCACGCGTTGGTCCCTACAGTTAGAAAAAGATGTCTCCTTATGCAACAGAGTAAAAAAGTCTTGAGTGATAATTCATAATTATCATTGGTTTTTGGATAGCAACACTGATCATCAAATGAAAACGTGTGGAATTCTGAAAAATTGTCCGATTTTCCGATTTTGATGGAAGCCAAGCACTAGTACGTACTGGTAATTAAATCTCCCAAGGCAAATTAAATTTCAGCTCGAGGGTGTAGCATTCTCCGGCTCCAGAACAGGATTTTCTGTGTTGAGCAAAATTAATTATATCAGTTTGAAAAATTGACGAGCAATTGAACGCCATCAAAATAAAATCAAATAAAAAACTCTAATTCTGTAATAGCAGAATTTATCTCTCCTTTCTTTAAAAAGTCACATGAATCATGTAGATATCATCGACGGTTAAGTTAGGTTAATCTCAAAAATAACTTAATTAATCAAGTTTTTAATTTGTTTTCTAATATTCTCGAGTTGAGATTCTCTCATGATTATTTAAAATTTATGCAGTTATTATTTTTAAAGTTAATAAGATTAGTTGAGATGAATATAAATTAAATCGGATATTTATATTAATAATAATAATAATAATATAAAAAAAGTTAAGCTAGGCTGAGGAGAGAGCCGACAGGGGACAATCTCCCCCGTGATTTTCCTTTTTGCCCATGCAATGTGATGATACTCTTCTCCCATCCCTGATTCTATCTTCCTTCTGTGCCACGATTTCTTTCTTTTTTTGCTCCTTCACCACCACAAATCGTAACATTCGATCTTATAAAAGAAATAAAACATTCAATGATGCAAGTTTAACACGCTGACTTGATGGGCCCAGAGATTTTGACTTTTCTATCAAATCGAGCAGAGATCTTCTAGCAAGATTTCAAGAGCCACTGAAATACGCATGTGAGGAGATTTGAAACTAGACACGCTCAAGTTGCAAGTTCTGGGCTGGCCAGGTGATTCTATTACGATTTTGAACAAAAATAAATAAAAAACATTGACACTCACAGTCCATTCAAAATCGTGGAATACACGGTCAGATTCGTATCATATAACTTGAGATACTTCATCTTGAAACACGCCCAGTTAAGACTCGAGTAGAGTAC
>Ga0325402_1004139_pt1 | contig 13328 bp, 2 predicted proteins | sample PopdelMetagenome_22_FD_207212 | JGI IMG/M metagenome (GOLD analysis project Ga0325402, IMG submission 207212) | Populus deltoides microbial communities from Bellville, Georgia, United States - Xylem-PdKOR-R3 | ecosystem: Host-associated > Plants > Phyllosphere > Stem > Wood/Secondary xylem... | reverse complement strand
GGTCTTCTAAAATGTCTTCCTCCCTTTCTGACTTTGTTCTTTCAATTCGCCTTTTCATTTTCTCCAGTAGTCTTTCAACTCGATCTGTGATTCATGATTATGGAGACAACCTACAACATAGTGCGGGGAAGGTGACCAGTAATAACAATGGTGCGTTATGCATGCAACAGTGGGGTGAGGCAGCGGTGTTCTTTCATGGGCTAGGTTTCAGAAGTCAGAATTGGGTTCTAACATCTAGCTCGGATTAATAAATAATCATGTAAATCGCATTTCACTGCGGTTTTTAACAAAAAAAGGAAAAAATCAATGTAAAAAATTATGAAAACAAAAGGGAAAATAAACAAAAAAAATGATGTCAATATGTAAAAGTAATAAATTGAAAAGGTAATAAATCAGGAAAAACCTTTAAACTTAATTTTTAACTAACTAAATATTAAAGGATTAAATTGAAAAATAAAATCAAACATACAAAAGGAAGAAGAAATAGCAATTACAAGTTAAAAAAGACTTGAGCTCACTAAAGTCAACCTATCAAACCTACGGATTAGGTTATAAAATCAGAATAACCTGATGAAAAAATAAAACAAATAAAAACATGAAACCTAATTAAAAAAAAAAACCAATGTTGATTTTTGAATCATGAGATGGAAAGGATTAGAAAATAACAATTGTAAGCCAAAAAAAGGCTTGAACCCAATAGGATTAACTCACCAGACCCATGAGTCAGACATTGAGATTGTGATAACTCTGCAGTGAAAAACAAAATTCATGAAACCTATTCTTTTAAGAACCCAATGTCAAATTATGAGATAGGATAAAAATAAGTAAAAAAATCCCTTGTTAGTTTATAAAACGTGTGCCCCGAGCCCGAGCCATTTCATCAGAAGCACCAGATACGAAAAAATCAAAAAGATCAATTCTCAATAAATTAAATATTGAAAGATCAATTTTAAAAAAATTAATACCACAATGATCTAAAAGAAAAAAAAAGTTATTAAAAGGAAAGAAAAAAAGGCGTGAACCATCCAAGTTAACCCGCCAAACCCCTAGGTCAAGTCATGAGATCGGGATAACTCTTTAGAAAGAAAAACAAAGAAAATCATGAAGCCTATTTTTTTTTAAAAAAAAAAACCAACATCAAGTAATGAGATCTAAAAAGTAAACAAGTTCAAAACAAAGATGAGAACCCATGTCAGCTTATTGAAACTGTGACCCAGACCATTTGATTGGAAGCACCAAATCTGAAAAAACCAGAAATCATAAATTAAAAAAAAATATTAAATGATAAAATTAAGAAAAAAATCAATCACAAAAAAAAATTCAAAAGAAAAAATAGCAATTAATATTTAATAGAGTGAGGATAAAATTTGAAAGAAAAAAATTGAGACAGTGAATAATTTGGGATTAAAGGGTTAAATTGAAAAGAAAAACTAAATTCACTAAATAATTAAAATAAAAAAACACCAAAAGAATGAGGAACAAATCTAAAAAAAAATCAACAAATTAAAAATTTTGATTAAAGGATAAAATTGAAAACAATTGAAAGTTTATAAAAAAGGCAAGATAAAAATAAAGGAAAAAAAAGAATGGGGATCAAATTTGAAAAATAAAAAATAAATAAAAAAATCTAGATTGAAGGAGGCAATTGAAAAAAAATAAAAATTAAATAAAAACTTACAAAAAAATCAAGGATAAAAATTAACAAATCAAAAGAATGAGAACTGATAACTAAATATACCCAACCAAGAGGACAACCCAAGGATTTTAAATGTCAGGCGCGAATCTAGAGGGAGGGGATAGAAAAAAGCAACTCCAACAATAATTCAACCATGAAAACTTAGCACGTGCTGCCTGCGGTTGAAGAGGATGTTGTGAGGAATCCAATGACACAACATAAGCAATTGTTTGGGCGTAGTATAAAGGTGAACGCGTCGCCGAAATGCAATAGCCTCTCCCACGCGCTTGACAAGTTCTTTTTTTAATATTTTTTTAATCACTTTAAAAGACCAATTCACCTCTATATTAATCTGCATATATTAAAAAAACCCACATGAAAATACAAAATTGCCCATAAAGCAAGCGTAAATCAATCTTGAGATAAAGGTTAATTTCATGATTTTATTGTGATAAGAATAATGAAAATACAAAAATATCCCCAAAGCAAGCCTTAATTAATTCATACATAAAGGATAAGCTAGTAATTAAATTGTGTAAAAAATATGAAATCTCAAAAAAAAAACCCCTAGTAACAAAATATCTTAGTGTTTTCTTTTAAAGGTAATGAAGATATTTCATTGTTCAAAAAAGATGAAAATATATTTGTATCCCTACCGAAAACAAAAATGACAAATAAATCACTTGAAAATAATTATTTTAACCCTGAGTCTAGTTTTTTTATTTGATTTGATTAAGAACAAAAATATTATTTCACTATTACAATCCAGAATAAATTCTCTCCAGTGCTAAAATGAATTCCTCACACCCTATATATTTTTGGTAAATAATACTAATAATAATAATAATAATAATAATAATTTTTTTTTCAATTTTTTTCTTTCTATTTTCGTGGAACCCTCTTTTAGCACTCTCTCATTTATGTTGAATCATTACTACGTACTAGTTCAATTTATTTTCAATTTTTTAACAGTTCCAACATTTTAAAATTGTGATTTCTATACTTGAAAATGATTCTTCTCTTATAATTATATTTAAAGAATTATTTATATAGCATCATCATCTCTTTGAACGAGATAGGTTAGATAGAAACCAAAAAAATATAAAAACAAATTAGGTACCAAATTACACCAAGCTATTATTAACGCAACTGTCTATTTTTATTTTGTTTGTGTCATAACCTAATTTTTGACCTTTTCATTTTAATTATTTTATTTACTAAAAAAAATAATGAAAAACAGGTAAAAATAAAATAAATAAAGAATGAATTAAAATTTGGGTTAAGTGCAACATAATTGGAAGTTTAAAGATTTAATTAAATTCTTGACTAGTTTAATTAATCAAGTCAAGGGCTTAATTGGAGAATTGATAAGTTTTGAGACTTAATTGAGCTTGGAATTAATTTAATTAATCCAATTAAGGGTTTAATTGGAGAATTGATAAGCTTTGAGACTTAATTAAGCTTGGAATTAATTTAATTAATCAAATCAAGGGTTTAATTGGAGAATTGATAAGTTTTGAGACTTAATTGAACTTGGATTTAATTTAATTAATGAAATTAGGGATTTAATTGAAAAAATACCAAAGTTTTGGGTTAATTGGGGGTAAAAGTGCAACAGATTAAAGTCCAAGGACTAGCTTGTAAAAGGCGCCGAAATGCAAGGGTTTAATTATAATTTACCCAGGGGTTTGATTACATAATTTCAGAACTTTAGTGACCAGATTGAAAATGACTATTCTCATCACACAAACGACGTCGTTTTGAGAAGTGATTCGTCGCCTTCTTCGCCTTCTTCCTCAGGAACCGTTTCTGGAGTAAAGGCTCAAAGCCGTTTCAATTACAAGGATGCTATAAAGTCAGATAAGATGAGAGAGCGCAGGCAGGAAAAGACAGAAAAAGACTGGGGGGCATAACCGAAAAGTTACTGGTGATCACAAAACTGGGGGGAGGAGAAAATAAACAGACTTTCGTTCCTCTGTTTCTTCTCAAGGAAACAGAGGAAGTTAAAGAAAAAACAAAGCAACGAATGGGAGAAAAAGCCACGAACGGCAGAAAATGAAGACAGAGGATGAACCAAAATAGCAAACTGTTTTCCTTGTTTCTTCTCAGAGAACAGGGATGAAGAAAAAAACTGAAGCTAAACCCAGATGAAAAACCAGAAACTGGAGAAAAGACCAGAGGAAAAACTGGTGAAAAACCAAGGGAGGATAGAAAAAGAAAAAACGCTAAAACAGGTCAGAGAGATTGCTAGCCTTCCTTCAAAACTCCAGCTTAAGGGATTCCAATTTCCCCTCTCCCCAGAGCACAGGCTCAACACACCAAACGCACCAGACGAAGAAAAAGCTAAAGAAAACGACACAGGAGCATACAAAGGAACCGAAACAGAGCTTTGGCCGGTCATCCATCACGCCTCCGTCTCCTAAATCAGAGAGCAAGCCAGGCGAACAAACACGAAGAAGAGCTAGAGAACAAGAAAGAAAAGACTAAAGGAAGGGAAAGTAAGAAAAAGGCTAGTCAATCAGCAACCGTGCGCCTTCGCTTCCAGCAGACCAGGTAAGTTCTTCTCTTTCTGCTTTGCAATATCATTTGACACTGTTGCCTTAAAATTTAATTAGCACTTAACTGTGCACGCACGCGTGGTGCATGCCTTTACCTAGTGGGCTGAGCTGGAAAATAAAAAAATAAAAAATATGCATGCATATATTTAAATTTATTTTTATTGGTTTATTTAAAGAGCTAGAATCAGCAACACCATTCATTTTTGTTTTGGGTTACATAATATTTACCAACGCCAGAGTTGGAATTATTCGAGCTTGAATATTCACTGGCGCCAGAGTTAGGAATATGGTAAACAAATCATCATAGCATAAACTAATAAACATTTAACAATTTAAGACAAAACCAGCAATGCAGTCTGTCTCAAGCAGAACATTTAAGGGGTGATAATATCTTCCCTTTTACGTAACCAATCCTGAGCCATAGAATCTCTATTGACCAGTTAGGGTTCTTAGTAACCATAATACTAGATGGCGACTCCTCAAACAATATATTTTTCCTTAAAAGAACCAGATGCCAGAAAATCTGTTCTTTTTAATTAATCAAATATTATTTTTAGAACTGCCGCGATGTCGGGTGCGACAGTTTGTTTCGATGAGCTGTTGTTCTTGGACTAATTGCTATCATTTGTTAAAGATTTTTTTTAAGGGTTATATCTCATCCATGTTATCCTGTAATTTATTATATATTCCTTGTTAAAAAAATAGTAATTTTTATAGTCAAGAGTTTTATTTTTAAGTATGAATGTTGTATTGCAGGAGCCTAAACTTTTCAAGTGAAACCTTAATTTTTAAGAACTTTAGTGATATTTTTATTTTTTATAAAGTCAATTAATAATGATTTTTTGTTTAGAGAAAATTAAGTTTTGTTACTCAAAACTCATAATTCAAAAAAAAAAAACTTTAAGATATTAGTTTTTATTTGACCATGGTCCATATTGATTGTCGGTAAGAAACTAAGTAAAATCTTTGTTATTAAACCCAGCTATTCTAACAAGTTTATCTCAAACTTGGTTGACTCGTTTCTTTTTTAGGCAGAGTGTAGAAAAAATTAACATGAAGTTGACCTGGTTAACTTGATATATGAATTCGTAACCCGATCGCCTTAATACTTGATTAATATTTTAAAAAAATCAAAATAACATTGTTATAACCTTATTTAAAATAAATTATTAACTTAGATCAACCCCGATTAATCTTTTTGACTCATAATTTAGGTCTTATATCAAGTCGATTTCAGATAAGGTTTAACAAATGTGATTGATGAATCAACGTATTTTAAAATTTTAATTTTTTTTTTTGCCTAAGTCCATGTTTAAAAAGGCCTAAGGCAGGGTGATTACATAATATACCTAGGCCTAGCAAAATGCCAAGCCCAAATGACATAGGTAGGGCTTGCTTCCAGACTTAACAACTTTGAGTTCAACTACGCACTGAGTCTAAGTACATACAAGTCTGATAAATTGCTAGACTTAACATCCTTGGGTCAGCTACGAGTTGAGTTCAAGTACAAATGAGTCTAGTGAATTGTCAAACCCAACATTCTTGAGTTCAGCTACATGTTGAGTCCAAATACATATAGGTCTGAGGAGTTGATAGACCTAATCTCCTTGGGTTTAGTTGTGTGCTAAGCCCAAGTACATATAAGTCTGATGAGCTGCTAGACCTAACGTGCGAGCTATCAGACCCAATGTTCTTGAGTTCAACTACGTGTCGAGCTGAGACAGACATGATCCTGACGAGCTACCAGACTTAACATCCTTAAATTCAGCTACATACTGAATTCAAGTGTGTGTGTGTGTGTGTACAGGCCTTTGGGTTCTGCTGAGCTGCCAGATCTGATATCTTTGGGTTCAATTACGCATTGCGTCTAAATAGATTTTGGTTTAGTGAGCTGTCAAACCCAATATAGTTGAGTTCAACTACGTGGTAAACCCAAGTACATATGGGTCTGGCGGGCGGCCAGACCCAACATCTTTGGGTTCAGCTACATGTTGAGCTCAAGTACATATGAGAATGACGAGCTAGCAAACCCAATGTCCTTAGATTCAGCTATGCGCTGAGCCCAAACAGAGGTAGGTCTGGCGATCTTCAACACTCAACATCTTTGGGTTAAGTTACATGTTGAACCCAAGTACATATAAGTTAAGCGAGTTGTCAAACTCAATGTCCTTAGATTTAGCTTCGCGCTCGGCCCAAACAGGCGTTGATCTGATGAGTTGTCATGTCCAACATCCTTAGGTTTTGCTATGTGCGAAGCCAAAATATATATATATATTGGTGTGACAGCTTGCTAGACTCATGTCTGTTTGGGCTCAATGCGTAGTTGATTCCAAGGATATTGGGTTTGACAGCTTGCCACACTCATGTTTGTTTGGGTTCAGTGTATAGTAAACCTAAAAATATTGGATCTAACAACTTGCCAGACCTATATATATAGGTCTGGCAAGTTGTTAGATCCAATATTTTTAGGTTTACTATACACTGAACCCAAACAAACATGAGTGTGGCAAGCTGTCAAACCCAATATCCTTGGAATCAACTACGCATTGAGCCCAAACAGACATGAGTCTAGCAAGCTGTCACACCAATATATATATATATTTTGGCTTCGCACATAGCAAAACCTAAGGATGTTGGACATGACAACTCATCAGATCAACGCCTGTTTGGGCCGAGCGCGAAGCTAAATCTAAGGACATTGAGTTTGACAACTCGCTTAACTTATATGTACTTGGGTTCAACATGTAACTTAACCCAAAGATGTTGAGTGTTGAAGATCGCCAGACCTACCTCTGTTTGGGCTCAGCGCATAGCTGAATCTAAGGACATTGGGTTTGCTAGCTCGTCATTCTCATATGTACTTGAGCTCAACATGTAGCTGAACCCAAAGATGTTGGGTCTGGCCGCCCGCCAGACCCATATGTACTTGGGTTTACCACGTAGTTGAACTCAACTATATTGGGTTTGACAGCTCACTAAACCAAAATCTATTTAGACGCAATGCGTAATTGAACCCAAAGATATCAGATCTGGCAGCTCAGCAGAACCCAAAGGCCTGTACACACACACACACACACTTGAATTCAGTATGTAGCTGAATTTAAGGATGTTAAGTCTGGTAGCTCGTCAGGATCATGTCTGTCTCAGCTCGACACGTAGTTGAACTCAAGAACATTGGGTCTGATAGCTCGCACGTTAGGTCTAGCAGCTCATCAGACTTATATGTACTTGGGCTTAGCACACAACTAAACCCAAGGAGATTAGGTCTATCAACTCCTCAGACCTATATGTATTTGGACTCAACATGTAGCTGAACTCAAGAATGTTGGGTTTGACAATTCACTAGACTCATTTGTACTTGAACTCAACTCGTAGCTGACCCAAGGATGTTAAGTCTAGCAATTTATCAGACTTGTATGTACTTAGACTCAGTGCGTAGTTGAACTCAAAGTTGTTAAGTCTGGAAGCAAGCCCTACCTATGTCATTTGGGCTTGGCATTTTGCTAGGCCTAGGTATATTATGTAATCACCCTGCCTTAGGCCTTTTTAAACATGGACTTAGGCAAAAAAAAAAATTAAAATTTTAAAATACGTTGATTCATCAATCACATTTGTTAAACCTTATCTGAAATCGACTTGATATAAGACCTAAATTATGAGTCAAAAAGATTAATCGGGGTTGATCTAAGTTAATAATTTATTTTAAATAAGGTTATAACAATGTTATTTTGATTTTTTTAAAATATTAATCAAGTATTAAGGCGATCGGGTTACGAATTCATATATCAAGTTAACCAGGTCAACTTCATGTTAATTTTTTCTACACTCTGCCTAAAAAAGAAACGAGTCAACCAAGTTTGAGATAAACTTGTTAGAATAGCTGGGTTTAATAACAAAGATTTTACTTAGTTTCTTACCGACAATCAATATGGACCATGGTCAAATAAAAACTAATATCTTAAAGTTTTTTTTTTTTGAATTATGAGTTTTGAGTAACAAAACTTAATTTTCTCTAAACAAAAAATCATTATTAATTGACTTTATAAAAAATAAAAATATCACTAAAGTTCTTAAAAATTAAGGTTTCACTTGAAAAGTTTAGGCTCCTGCAATACAACATTCATACTTAAAAATAAAACTCTTGACTATAAAAATTACTATTTTTTTAACAAGGAATATATAATAAATTACAGGATAACATGGATGAGATATAACCCTTAAAAAAAATCTTTAACAAATGATAGCAATTAGTCCAAGAACAACAGCTCATCGAAACAAACTGTCGCACCCGACATCGCGGCAGTTCTAAAAATAATATTTGATTAATTAAAAAGAACAGATTTTCTGGCATCTGGTTCTTTTAAGGAAAAATATATTGTTTGAGGAGTCGCCATCTAGTATTATGGTTACTAAGAACCCTAACTGGTCAATAGAGATTCTATGGCTCAGGATTGGTTACGTAAAAGGGAAGATATTATCACCCCTTAAATGTTCTGCTTGAGACAGACTGCATTGCTGGTTTTGTCTTAAATTGTTAAATGTTTATTAGTTTATGCTATGATGATTTGTTTACCATATTCCTAACTCTGGCGCCAGTGAATATTCAAGCTCGAATAATTCCAACTCTGGCGTTGGTAAATATTATGTAACCCAAAACAAAAATGAATGGTGTTGCTGATTCTAGCTCTTTAAATAAACCAATAAAAATAAATTTAAATATATGCATGCATATTTTTTATTTTTTTATTTTCCAGCTCAGCCCACTAGGTAAAGGCATGCACCACGCGTGCGTGCACAGTTAAGTGCTAATTAAATTTTAAGGCAACAGTGTCAAATGATATTGCAAAGCAGAAAGAGAAGAACTTACCTGGTCTGCTGGAAGCGAAGGCGCACGGTTGCTGATTGACTAGCCTTTTTCTTACTTTCCCTTCCTTTAGTCTTTTCTTTCTTGTTCTCTAGCTCTTCTTCGTGTTTGTTCGCCTGGCTTGCTCTCTGATTTAGGAGACGGAGGCGTGATGGATGACCGGCCAAAGCTCTGTTTCGGTTCCTTTGTATGCTCCTGTGTCGTTTTCTTTAGCTTTTTCTTCGTCTGGTGCGTTTGGTGTGTTGAGCCTGTGCTCTGGGGAGAGGGGAAATTGGAATCCCTTAAGCTGGAGTTTTGAAGGAAGGCTAGCAATCTCTCTGACCTGTTTTAGCGTTTTTTCTTTTTCTATCCTCCCTTGGTTTTTCACCAGTTTTTCCTCTGGTCTTTTCTCCAGTTTCTGGTTTTTCATCTGGGTTTAGCTTCAGTTTTTTTCTTCATCCCTGTTCTCTGAGAAGAAACAAGGAAAACAGTTTGCTATTTTGGTTCATCCTCTGTCTTCATTTTCTGCCGTTCGTGGCTTTTTCTCCCATTCGTTGCTTTGTTTTTTCTTTAACTTCCTCTGTTTCCTTGAGAAGAAACAGAGGAACGAAAGTCTGTTTATTTTCTCCTCCCCCCAGTTTTGTGATCACCAGTAACTTTTCGGTTATGCCCCCCAGTCTTTTTCTGTCTTTTCCTGCCTGCGCTCTCTCATCTTATCTGACTTTATAGCATCCTTGTAATTGAAACGGCTTTGAGCCTTTACTCCAGAAACGGTTCCTGAGGAAGAAGGCGAAGAAGGCGACGAATCACTTCTCAAAACGACGTCGTTTGTGTGATGAGAATAGTCATTTTCAATCTGGTCACTAAAGTTCTGAAATTATGTAATCAAACCCCTGGGTAAATTATAATTAAACCCTTGCATTTCGGCGCCTTTTACAAGCTAGTCCTTGGACTTTAATCTGTTGCACTTTTACCCCCAATTAACCCAAAACTTTGGTATTTTTTCAATTAAATCCCTAATTTCATTAATTAAATTAAATCCAAGTTCAATTAAGTCTCAAAACTTATCAATTCTCCAATTAAACCCTTGATTTGATTAATTAAATTAATTCCAAGCTTAATTAAGTCTCAAAGCTTATCAATTCTCCAATTAAACCCTTAATTGGATTAATTAAATTAATTCCAAGCTCAATTAAGTCTCAAAACTTATCAATTCTCCAATTAAGCCCTTGACTTGATTAATTAAACTAGTCAAGAATTTAATTAAATCTTTAAACTTCCAATTATGTTGCACTTAACCCAAATTTTAATTCATTCTTTATTTATTTTATTTTTACCTGTTTTTCATTATTTTTTTTAGTAAATAAAATAATTAAAATGAAAAGGTCAAAAATTAGGTTATGACACAAACAAAATAAAAATAGACAGTTGCGTTAATAATAGCTTGGTGTAATTTGGTACCTAATTTGTTTTTATATTTTTTTGGTTTCTATCTAACCTATCTCGTTCAAAGAGATGATGATGCTATATAAATAATTCTTTAAATATAATTATAAGAGAAGAATCATTTTCAAGTATAGAAATCACAATTTTAAAATGTTGGAACTGTTAAAAAATTGAAAATAAATTGAACTAGTACGTAGTAATGATTCAACATAAATGAGAGAGTGCTAAAAGAGGGTTCCACGAAAATAGAAAGAAAAAAATTGAAAAAAAAATTATTATTATTATTATTATTATTATTAGTATTATTTACCAAAAATATATAGGGTGTGAGGAATTCATTTTAGCACTGGAGAGAATTTATTCTGGATTGTAATAGTGAAATAATATTTTTGTTCTTAATCAAATCAAATAAAAAAACTAGACTCAGGGTTAAAATAATTATTTTCAAGTGATTTATTTGTCATTTTTGTTTTCGGTAGGGATACAAATATATTTTCATCTTTTTTGAACAATGAAATATCTTCATTACCTTTAAAAGAAAACACTAAGATATTTTGTTACTAGGGGTTTTTTTTTTGAGATTTCATATTTTTTACACAATTTAATTACTAGCTTATCCTTTATGTATGAATTAATTAAGGCTTGCTTTGGGGATATTTTTGTATTTTCATTATTCTTATCACAATAAAATCATGAAATTAACCTTTATCTCAAGATTGATTTACGCTTGCTTTATGGGCAATTTTGTATTTTCATGTGGGTTTTTTTAATATATGCAGATTAATATAGAGGTGAATTGGTCTTTTAAAGTGATTAAAAAAATATTAAAAAAAGAACTTGTCAAGCGCGTGGGAGAGGCTATTGCATTTCGGCGACGCGTTCACCTTTATACTACGCCCAAACAATTGCTTATGTTGTGTCATTGGATTCCTCACAACATCCTCTTCAACCGCAGGCAGCACGTGCTAAGTTTTCATGGTTGAATTATTGTTGGAGTTGCTTTTTTCTATCCCCTCCCTCTAGATTCGCGCCTGACATTTAAAATCCTTGGGTTGTCCTCTTGGTTGGGTATATTTAGTTATCAGTTCTCATTCTTTTGATTTGTTAATTTTTATCCTTGATTTTTTTGTAAGTTTTTATTTAATTTTTATTTTTTTTCAATTGCCTCCTTCAATCTAGATTTTTTTATTTATTTTTTATTTTTCAAATTTGATCCCCATTCTTTTTTTTCCTTTATTTTTATCTTGCCTTTTTTATAAACTTTCAATTGTTTTCAATTTTATCCTTTAATCAAAATTTTTAATTTGTTGATTTTTTTTTAGATTTGTTCCTCATTCTTTTGGTGTTTTTTTATTTTAATTATTTAGTGAATTTAGTTTTTCTTTTCAATTTAACCCTTTAATCCCAAATTATTCACTGTCTCAATTTTTTTCTTTCAAATTTTATCCTCACTCTATTAAATATTAATTGCTATTTTTTCTTTTGAATTTTTTTTTGTGATTGATTTTTTTCTTAATTTTATCATTTAATATTTTTTTTTAATTTATGATTTCTGGTTTTTTCAGATTTGGTGCTTCCAATCAAATGGTCTGGGTCACAGTTTCAATAAGCTGACATGGGTTCTCATCTTTGTTTTGAACTTGTTTACTTTTTAGATCTCATTACTTGATGTTGGTTTTTTTTTTTAAAAAAAAATAGGCTTCATGATTTTCTTTGTTTTTCTTTCTAAAGAGTTATCCCGATCTCATGACTTGACCTAGGGGTTTGGCGGGTTAACTTGGATGGTTCACGCCTTTTTTTCTTTCCTTTTAATAACTTTTTTTTTCTTTTAGATCATTGTGGTATTAATTTTTTTAAAATTGATCTTTCAATATTTAATTTATTGAGAATTGATCTTTTTGATTTTTTCGTATCTGGTGCTTCTGATGAAATGGCTCGGGCTCGGGGCACACGTTTTATAAACTAACAAGGGATTTTTTTACTTATTTTTATCCTATCTCATAATTTGACATTGGGTTCTTAAAAGAATAGGTTTCATGAATTTTGTTTTTCACTGCAGAGTTATCACAATCTCAATGTCTGACTCATGGGTCTGGTGAGTTAATCCTATTGGGTTCAAGCCTTTTTTTGGCTTACAATTGTTATTTTCTAATCCTTTCCATCTCATGATTCAAAAATCAACATTGGTTTTTTTTTTTAATTAGGTTTCATGTTTTTATTTGTTTTATTTTTTCATCAGGTTATTCTGATTTTATAACCTAATCCGTAGGTTTGATAGGTTGACTTTAGTGAGCTCAAGTCTTTTTTAACTTGTAATTGCTATTTCTTCTTCCTTTTGTATGTTTGATTTTATTTTTCAATTTAATCCTTTAATATTTAGTTAGTTAAAAATTAAGTTTAAAGGTTTTTCCTGATTTATTACCTTTTCAATTTATTACTTTTACATATTGACATCATTTTTTTTGTTTATTTTCCCTTTTGTTTTCATAATTTTTTACATTGATTTTTTCCTTTTTTTGTTAAAAACCGCAGTGAAATGCGATTTACATGATTATTTATTAATCCGAGCTAGATGTTAGAACCCAATTCTGACTTCTGAAACCTAGCCCATGAAAGAACACCGCTGCCTCACCCCACTGTTGCATGCATAACGCACCATTGTTATTACTGGTCACCTTCCCCGCACTATGTTGTAGGTTGTCTCCATAATCATGAATCACAGATCGAGTTGAAAGACTACTGGAGAAAATGAAAAGGCGAATTGAAAGAACAAAGTCAGAAAGGGAGGAAGACATTTTAGAAGACC
>Ga0325402_1004138_pt1 | contig 13329 bp, 5 predicted proteins | sample PopdelMetagenome_22_FD_207212 | JGI IMG/M metagenome (GOLD analysis project Ga0325402, IMG submission 207212) | Populus deltoides microbial communities from Bellville, Georgia, United States - Xylem-PdKOR-R3 | ecosystem: Host-associated > Plants > Phyllosphere > Stem > Wood/Secondary xylem... | reverse complement strand
CGTACACTGCTCGTTGCATAAAAAAACTATATTAAACAAGAAATTCAATCCCTTCATGTATTGCATCATCTTCAAACTTTGATTTCTTGAACCTTCAAACCCTTCAATTTACTTGGTGTAATCTCCTTCCTCTAAATTTACTCTCTCTCTCTCTCTCTCTCTCTCTTTTTTATTATTATTATCATTATATTTCCCCATCTTGAATAAAAGTTTTGTCGTAATACAATAATTTGTTAAATAATAAATTCAATTTAATAATTTAAATTATTAAACGAGATTTTAAAATATAATTTATATTATTTTTGAATATATTATTTAAAATAAAAACTTTTTAAACTTGAAATTTATATAAATCGACATTATATTATATTTATTTTTATCAAATAGAATAAAAATTATGAGATTTAATATATAATTTATATTATTATATTGTTGTGCCTTTTCTTCTGCATGCGTATACTAATTTCAATCACCTCTTCATGTTATTATTTTTTTGAGCCAAACTATTAGACAAGGAGGGGGTACTTGGAAAGAAAAACAAGTATTAGATTTAAATTTGATAGTAAATTTTTTTTTTATGTAGTATTCCTAGTATTATTTAAATTAAAACCGTAATTAACTTGCAATTTGATCATAACGTCTCCATCAACACTTGCAACTATTTATTTCAATGCCATTTACTTAGTTTGTGATCTAAGGTGTTAGTGATGATGATTATGAGAATTGAAGTCTCATTCCTAATTTAAAAATATTTAATTCAAAAATATGAAAAGAAAAATTAAAATAATAGGTGAGAATAAAAGTTAAAATGTTATAAATTTCCACCATCCTTACTACTACTACTACTACTATTATTATATATTCCTCTACTAACATCACCTCAAGCAATAAAAATATATTTTATTATCATTATTATTAATACAAATTGACCCGTGATTCGAGTGACCTAGAGCCTAGGATAAGCCAGTTTTCAATAAAAATCAAAGGGGAATTGATCTAATAAAACTTGGTCAAAAATCCAGGTTAACCCATGACCTGATTAGCCTAGAAAAAAATCTAGTCAAAACCTGTTTATTTTTTTTTCAAAATAATATCCTTTTCAATTTTTCTAAAAATAAAAAAGAATGAACTTACCCAAGTTAATCTAGTCAACTCACCAAATATGTGACCTAGAATTTATCTTGAGCCGACTTCAAGTTAAGTTTAAAAACTATGATGAAAAGAGTATATATTTTTATTGATCATTAGTGTTTACCTACTCACAAAGCACCATAGATATACTTTCATAGATAAATTGTAAGGAATAATTTTTCATTTTGATCGTTGAATTTAATATTTATTCAATTTTATTTTTTTATTTAATATTTGTGATATTTTATGTGGTGATATTTTCTTCTCCGTACATATTCTAAATCATTCAAGTTATTTAATGAAATTTAGAATTGAATTCAATTTGATTATACACGAGAAAAAAAAAAAGAAATTATAATTTATATGTTCTATTTGCCAAACAAACATCAGCAAATACGTACAATGCAAAGTCAACCACATGTATGAAATATCTAATGGACTTCAGAATTTAAAACGTCTTGTTGGACGCCAGCTACTCCGATTGCTGGTTCCTACCAAGCCATCGTATATACGTGTACGTTTGCTTTGTTTAAGGCCTAGGATTTCCTATTTTTTTAACATAGAAAGAAATATTATTGGATGGTAAAATTATTTATGTAATATTCCTAAATTAAAAACTTAATTAACTTGCAATTTGGTCATAATGTCTCCATCAACACATGCAACTATTTATTTCAATCCCACGAAACTAAGTTTGTGATCTAAGGTGATATTTAGTAAGAACTGAAGTTTTATTCCTACTTTAAAAACAGTTTGATTGAAAAAAAAAAAGAAAAGAAATTGAAATAATGGGTAAGGATAAGATTGAAAATGTAATACTTTTTCATCGAGATGGGAGTAAAAATTAAAAATTAATGGCAAGCTTTTTATTTTTATTTTTTCAAGATTAACAAATTATTACAATTGGTTGAAAAATTTGGTCAAACCTATTGACTTTTTCATTTTATTTTATTTCAAAATGATTTGCTTTTACGTTTTCTTATAATAAAAAAGAATGTGTTGATCTAAGTTAATCTGGTCAATTCACCTAATCCATGACATGCCCTGAATCAACCTCGCGTCAGTTTAAAAACTATGACTAAAATAATATATATTTTTATTGTTCATTAGTGTTTATCTATTCACAAATCATTGTAGAAACACTATTCATAGATAAACTGAAACGGATAATTTTTTTATTTTTCATTTATGTCATTGAATTTCTTATTTTTCAATTTCATCCTTTCATATGATGTTTATGATATTTTATGTGGTGATATTTACTTCAGCTTGCATATTCTTTAACATTCAAGTTATTTAATAAAATTTTAGAATTTAATTAAAGGTCAATTTGATTAAATATGAATTAGAATTGTTGTATAAAAAAACAATTAAAAGAAGGGAAAAAATAAAGTTTTTTTCATTTTCAAGTGAAAATATCATTTCCATCCCAAAAGTCTTCATCTATGCATATTTAGTCCTTTTAATTTTATACCTTTATGTTTAATTCCTATTTTTTTTTTTAATGTTTTAGTCCTTTAATTTTTTTTATAAAGGAGTGAGAAAGTTGCTGAAAAATAAAGGAAGAAAGAGAAATTGGTCGGTCAGTCATATTTCAATAACAAAAAAGAATTGATATTGGTGTCAATAAGTTCATGACATGAGGTATATCATTTAAGTGTTTTTGATCTTCATCTAACCAGAAAAGGTAGATCAAGATGGGGATATAAATTTTTTTATTTAATTTTGGACTTTTTGATCAATTTAATGGTGTTTTAAGGTTGAGAATAGGTTTATTGAGGTGCTTAAAATGTTTATTTTGAAATTCTTAGTGAACCTAAAAGGCTGTGAATTAAGTTGCCAATTAAAAAGCTTTTTCTTAACTTAATACAATATATAGCACAACCTAATGATTAATACAAATAATCTCAAAACAATAATAAAAAAAACTTGAAGATGCACCAAAACAATCAACATAATAAGTGAGGAAATATAATTAATAGAGTGTGTACTAGGATTTTTTTTTAAGGTTTGGACAATTGCCTACTTCTTTTTTTAAAGTATTGTTCAAGAGTTTACTATCACATACGGTCTTCTTAGCAGGTGAGATCAAATATTTACACAATATTTTTCAAAGGTCATAGATTGAAAACCTTTCTCAATCCTTTTTCGGGTTCAAGATCTAATTCAATTCTTTTGTGAGCTTAAATCAAACCGAATTCTTTTTACAGTCTCAAGATCAAACATGTCACAGTCTTTTTATATGATCAATATTGAAAACCCTTTTGAATCCTTTTCCTGATTCAATATCTAACTCAATCATTTTATGGGCTCAAGATCAAATCGTATCTTTTTACATAGGAAAAGAATCAAACCTTCCACTTAATCTTTTTTACAGCACAAGATTAGAAAACCCTTCCTCACCAATACTTGTAGATAGACAAGTATCAAACCACTCCAATAGCCTTTAGAAGGCTTTTTTAAAGTTTTTTAAATGTCACTTACACTTTCCATAATATTACTTCCTTAATAGTGTTGGATGTAATACAAATGAAGCACTTGAAAGAGTTTTGCCAAAAACACTTCAACCTTGTTTTGGATAAATCAAAAGTATAAAAAAGGTTGTATAAAAGTAGGAATATGATCAGAATCTTACCTTGGATGTCCTTTTTCATTTTGCTAAAGAGATAGGGTTTTATAAGGAAAAAAGCTTAAACTAAATGTTGGATACGACTTCTAAAAAATATCTACCCATAGAAAAACCTGTTGAAGCGTTGTCAAACATGTTAAACCATTCTAAACAAATTATAGAATTTTTAGGAAATGGTTGGACCAACTCACAAAATGGTTAGACCATTTTGAATAATTTCTAGAGTTTCTAGAAAATAGTTGGGTCGTTTTTCAAAATGTTAGATTGTTTTGCCTACTGGAACTTTTCTTTAGTTTTATGTGTTTTTGGTCTTGTCTTGGTTTTCTTGTGTTCTTCTGGGTTTGTTTAGGTTTTGTAGGTGTGGAAGCTAATTCCTAAACAAACAAAAATATATTTGGTAAACCTTATTTACTATATCTTGTGTTTTTGTAGTCGAAAGTTGTTATTGCGTCAATATTATTGTTTGAAGTTGAAAACTGTTATTGCATCATTTCATGTATTCATGCCTTGCTTGTTTGCTAATTTCCTTTAATTATTACATTTTCTTAAAGTTTGTCTAAATCATTGTTGAAACTCATTTTTGGGTCCCCACACAAAAAAGGAAGAAAATACAAAAAAAATAAAAAAATATAGTCGGAAGAAATAAAAAAATATAACAGTGAGAATAGGATGTTGGAGCGCCCAGAAAATAGTCAGAAATTGGTTGAGGAGGTTCAAAAATACAAGATTAAAATTTTATAGTATATATTTGACTAATGAGAGCCCTGTTGAAAATTTGGAGAGAAAAGTCCAAAATCAGATGTTTATGAACTCAATTGAATTTTATTAAATGTTTAATTGAAGTTATAAAGGGTTTGATTGCAAGAAAAGATGATTTTGAAGTCAATTTGAGCTTTAATTGGAAGAAATTAAACTTATGGGGTCAAATTATAATTTTTTAGAGTTGATTTGATCAAATCAGGGGCTTACTTGCATAAATATTGAACTTTGAGGGTCATTAGGGACTTGATTGAAAAAATCCTAAACCAAGGACCAAAATGAAAAAGGTGCGTAAATAGAGGGGTTGAAATTTGTCTGAATCAGGGGCCACATTGAATAAATTGAAAGTTTGTTGATTAATTGAGAGTTAAATTGCATACATCCGAGATCAAGGACTAAAGTAAAAAAGACGACCAACATCAGGGCCGACTTTAAAATTTGACAGGGATGCAATTGAATTGATTCTTAAAATCAAGATTGCAATTAAGGACTTGATTGAACAAATCACAAATTAAGAACTAATTTGGAAATTGAAAAAAAGTCTTCGCGCCATTTCCTTTTAAATGAAACAAAGTGTTTTGGGAAAAACAACGTTGTTTCATCCACTGTTAAAAAAAAGAGAAAAAAAAGAGAAAAAGCCCAAAATGGTGTCGTTTTGAACGACACTATGGGTCTTTGTCTTCCCCTGGATGCGCGACGCAAGGGAAGAAAAAGCGTATGTTCCCCTTCATCTATTCCTCTCTCTCTCTCTCTCTCTCCCCCCCTAAAACCCAATAAAAACCCCCACTTGCCTAAACTCTAACCTGTGGCCAACCACGAGATGAAAAAACAGAGGGGACAATCCCTCGAGCATCCTTGAAACGGCAGCCTAGTGGCCGCCCGGCCACCTTATCCCTGCGCCATGACTGGACAGAGGTAGCAGCCCTCTCTTTCCCGTTTTCCACTTATAAATACGGGGGAAGAGAACAACACCAGGAGGGAGGATTAGAGAGGGATACAAAAAAAAAGAGAGAACGAAAATAGAGAGAGATGAGAGAACTGAAAAAAACAAGGGAGAAAAAGAAAAAAACAGGGGGCAGAAGGAGAGAAAGAAGAAATGAGAAGAACAGAGAAAGAGGGGAGAAACAAAACATAACCGAGAGAAGGAAAAAAAACAACAAAAGAGAAGACATTGGGACTGGTGTCTTTAAACAAAAAAAGAAGAAGCATCACAGTAGCTGCCACCGGGCTTCCCAGCAGCCGCCGCCACCACAAGCCACAGTTAGCCCAGCTACCAAAGCACCTCCATTCCAGGTAATTCTCTCCCGCTCATCTTTGTTTCATGTTTCATCTTTTTACATGCAAAATGTGCATTGTGCACATTTCTACAAGCAAGGAAAATAATTACCTGGTTACTGTGCATAAGCAAAGTAATCGGCTAATTGTATTTGACTGGTTATTATGCATTGGCATGGTAACTAGTTCAGGTTGGATCATCAGCCGAATCCACGCGGCTGGGCTGAGTCTAGCCCAACATAAGATAATTTGTATTTTATTTTAGGCTGATCTCGGCCCAGTTTCTTTTTGGATCGGGTCTGGCCTGTTTAAAAAAAAATTAATTTTTTTTAAAAAAACATTTGTAATTTTCTTACGTATTTTTCTATCTATTTTAGTTAATATCGGTTTGTATTTTTATACCGTAAAGATAAAAAAAAACACTATTAAAATACCCAGTTTTCATCAATATATATATATATATATATATATATATATATATATATATATATATATATATTTGTTTCATGCATACGGTCAAGTCTCTGAAAGCTAAAAAAAATCATATTGTATTTTCATACAACAAAGAAAACTTTAAAAAATATGTTTTAGCATGCATTTTGGCTTTAATAACCAGTTTATTAAAGTCACGAGAATGAGACTAATATTTCAAAAAATATCCAAAAAAATATTTTGTTTTGTTTTAGTATCAGGAATTATGAATTTATACGTAAAACATATTCCCGATATTAAAAAGTAGTTTTTTTGTTGACGTTAGAATGATTAGGTTTTACCTGATAAGATAAAGATCTCCTTACTGATAATGACTTTTCTTAAACTATAGACAAACCAACAATTAGAAATACGATAAAACCGTAGCATATATCAGATAATAAAACAATGCAGCTTACCTTAGGTAGGGTGTATTTGGGTTCTAATACCTTCCCTTTATACAACCAGTTCCCGTACCCGATCTTTGAGACCAGTTAGGGTTTGTAGTGACTAAAATACTAGGTGACGACTCATTTTTCCACATATAAAAGACAAGAATTCATTGTCTGCCTATAATTGCCAGATATAGATACAATACCTGAAAGTGGATGATTTGCCGCGACGCCGCACACATACGACAATCATCACAAATCTTGTACATCATACAATTGCAAGTAATATATTTTCTTATACATTAAATAAAGCTACCAGCTTTTATGCATGCCTTGACTTTGTATTTAATCATCATTTAATTTGAGCATTAATACATGTTTCATTTAATCATTTTAGTGCAACAAATCAAAACATCACTTTTTTATGCTAGTTTAAGAAATCAATGTAAAACATATTCTATTATCATCAAAGTTATACAACAATAATCACATTTTTTGTTATCATCAAAATCTTAGATGATTGATGTGCATCTAGACTAACAATGTTCTTATTTTTTTTTTAAGGTTAAAATATTAAAGCACATGTTCAAATGTAAAGAATATAAGGTTAAAAGAACGATACCAATTTGAAATATTTTCTCCCCCTCTTTGTCATAAAATACCCCCATTTAAAAATACAAATTTTTTGAGGAAATATTAATACCAAAAGAAATAAATCAACCATTGATTTCATAAAAAAAACCCTTTAAAAAAATATTATAAAATAACTTATGTTTGCATCACATCAAGTTTGATAATAAGTATCATAAAAAAAACCCCCTGCAAAAAGTTTCCCTTAACAATAGCATCATCAAAACTATTTCAAAAGACAAGCATAAGAAATTAAAATAAACTTACTCCTCCTATGAAAAACATTTAATGCATATAATTTACAGAAAACTATTACTTTTTAAAAATTATGTTTACAACCATCTTTCACAAAATCAATAATGATATAAACTAAAAACAAAATATATTTCAAAAGACTCAAATTTTGATGATTGGTTAATCCTCATGTTGTTCATGTTTTATGCATGAGTGAGAAAACAAACAAAACATCTAATTCAAGTCAAATAACTATATCATACTTTCAATGCAACAAATAATTATTAAATAATCTAAACTATTCAAGCTAAGGTATAGGGTACTTATCTTTAATAAAAATTACTTATTTGGTTGAAAGGAATATAAATAGATTGGTTAAATACTTGTCCATGTTCCAAAAATCTTTATGGATTGTAATTTCTATGAGTTTGGTGGAGATATGGATGTTATAGTTGATACCTCGGCATTGGATTTGTGTGTCTTTGTATTTCATTTATTCCATATATATTTATCCCTGGTCTTTGATTGAAGGTTGAGACCCTATGATTTTTTTTAAAAGAGACTTTACGTTTCTCCAAGACACATCTATTCTTAATCCTTGATTAAAATATATAACCTTGGACATGTTTGATGACATAGGTGTTAAGTAACTTTCTCTTATGTATCTTCATTGTGTGTTTCCTTGTAGTTTATAGTTTTGAACTTGAGTCCTTTGATGGTATTGAGGCACATTCCTTACATGTTTTTTTCTACATTCCAAGACACATGCCTCCTTGGATTCTTTTTGAAGAAAGAAGACTTTGTATATCTTTTTTCCTTGTTCCTCCAATGTAATTTTCTTTTAAATTGATGATTATTGAATTGAAGCTTTGATTAGTGAATTCTTCATTTGATTGTTGTTTTTTAATGAAACTATGAAATTCAATTTATATTGATACATATTTCTTGAATTTTTATGATAATAATTATATGGTACCCTTTTCTCATTGAGTTCTTATTGGTTAGGCTTAGTACCTTTTAGTATTCACATTATGTTTTTAGATAGAATATTTTCTTAATTCTACATTTATAAGATAAATGACCTTTCTTACCATAATAATCACAACCAAAAAAACAATTGTACGAACTAAATGTTTCATAAAAACATGTTCACTTGTTTTTTATTTTTCAACAATATTATATCCTAAACCACTTCGATTTAAGATTTTGTTTTGATTTTCTAATAGAATAAACATAGCTAAAGTCAAAGTTAATATCTTTAACTTGATTCCTAAGAGCTTTATTTTCAATTTTCAAATCATCTATAGATGATGAATAACTAGTAACATTACTCAAGGAATCATTTTCTTTAGACAATCTATTACATGTTTTATTCAAATCATCATGTTTATTTTGCAAAGATGTAAGTTGATCTTTTAAATTTTAAATTTTCTTTTTATTAAATTTATCCTTTTTTATATATATTTTCAGCATTTGGCCTTTTATTATGTTTCCTTTTTCTTTTTTCCTTAGATTTTGAATAAAATTCAGAATAGATAAAATATTATTCAATAAAATATCATTCAATTTTTCCATAGTTTTTAAATAAGATTAGAGATCTTTATGATAATATTAACAATCATTTCGGTAACACTAAGTGAAAATTATATATATAAATAAATCATAAAATGAGTAGTTAATGATAAATAAAGACTAAAACAAAAGTTCAAAAAATAGATCTAAATAAAAATATTTGATGTCATGATATGGAGTTCAATTTGAATTTTTCTTATTCAAATATAGGGAAATAAAAATGGATCTTCATCACAAATATAGTAATTTTAATATATGTAGAAATAAAATAATTGTTAGTATATATTCTTTGTTTTCTTACTATAATTTTTTAGCCAAAAATATATCTTTCTCTATAGCCATGTTGTTACTTGCATAGAAACTGCAAGGAATTCAAAGCAATATAAAAAAAATCAAATAATTTGAAATAAGTATAAAAATACATCTCTTAACCAAAACCTCGTTTTCTTATTAATGTTTTCTTTTTTTGACAATTTATGTTTATCACAAGTTTTTTTAAACAAAAGCTTATAAGAGTTTTAAAGGCAAGTTTTAATAAAACAATAATTTTGAAGTGAAAGTATCAAAAACATTATAAATATAAAAACTTATAAAACATTTAAAATAAAAATCTTAAAAATAGATATTTTATATGTATTTAGAATATTATGCATTGAGTTCATATATATAATTATTAAGAAAGTAATTGCTAATATTATTTGAAAATAATGGCATAATTTGATTATCATTAAAAATATTATTTGAAGAAATTTATTTTAAAAAATCAATTATAAAATAAAAATAATTAATTTTAAAAAAAAAGTGGAAGGGACATGCATGCATGGGCTGATTATATGCCCCTAGCCCACATGCAAACCTAGGTCTACACACCTGTTTTTTTTTCTCTCAAAGGACGATTGATGATTTTTTTTTTTTTAGTTTTTAGTAGATGACATGTCACTTACCTTAATAGATGTTGCATTGTTTGTTTGAAAGAAGAAAATGTAGGTTCAAGTTTTTGGACCTTAAAAACCCATATGGTAACCATTTTTTTACCCAAAAATATTAATAAAAAAAACATCATATGAACCTTAATAGTCTCATTTCTAACAACAAAACACTTTATAATTGGCCCAAAATCTTGAAATTAAATCAAATAAAAAAATCATGTGTTTCAATTTACTTTTCCTAGAATAAATGAATGTAGAAACTACCTTCTTTGATTTCCTCTATAAAAAAAATTCATAGACACGAAAATTGAAGACTTAGTGGTCACAATCCATTCACTAGAAAGCTCTCTCTCCTCAAATATTTCATGCAACTTTCTCACTTTTCTATCAAGATACAAGGGGACTAAAATATAAAACAAATAAAGTTTGAGATCAAAACAAAAAATTATATAAAAAAAGGACCAAGTGTAAAAGAAAGTGAAAATTATCAGACCAAATTGTAGGTTTACGCAACTATTGAACATTAAACATGGAAAAAGGATTGAAATTATTGTCAGCATCAAATTTGATTCCTGTTTTTTTAATTTTATCATTTACTAAAATTCAAAACTTTCTAATGCAAAATTGACATGTTGTTAAACCCTAATTTTTTTTTTGAGATCCCAAGCACATGAAAGAATAAAATTTGATGAGAAAATAAATTAAAGAACAACAAAAAAAACTTAGAGGATCAAGTTTAAAAAAAATTATAGTTTGATAATCAAAACAAAAAAAATTAAGAAAACAAGAAGGAAATTAGCCAATGCTACAATGCTTGTGAATAACTAGTTGATTGGCCTAAGTTCCGCCTTTGGCAAACCAATTTTTTTAAAACTTAAAAAGCATGTCAAGAGTTCAGGAATTTTTTAGCAATATCATTATTGAATGACCTGACGAAGCGGGTCATTTTGGAAACCTTCCATCCCAGCTCTTTACCTAACTTGAGTTTTGAATTAAAATGCATAAGAGTTACCCTAATGTGAATCGCTCAATTTCACGATTTCAAAGTTAACTTTGATAATTGATAAAAACATGGTTTCACTTTTTAAAAAACTTCAAGATGACAACTTTTTAAAAAAAAAATACAAAGCCATATTAGATTGACCCTAGTCACCCCGCGCCTTGAATCATGGACTCCATTGGGTTTAATAATTTTGTTGTTTATGTAAATTATTTTTATTTAATCATATGAAAAAAATAGATGCTTGCAAAACAAAGCATCAACCATAAACCAAACGTTTATTTTAAATTATGATAACCTTATAGAAAATAAACAAAAATAAATCATGAAGTTCATTTCAAAACCAATCCAATATTGAAGAAGGATGATATAAAAAAATCAATTAAAAAAATTATATGATAAAAAACTAAAAAAAAACATTGAATTTGATGGGTAAACCTACCAAACCTATGAATCGGGTAACCTAAATCAACACGTTAAAAACCCATAAACCAAGTCGAAGACTCCATGCCACGCTAATAACTTGTGTTTTTAAAACTATTGTTTAATTAACAATATGATAACAAAAATAAAAGATCACAAAATCAAGCATTAATTCATTACCAAGATTTTTTTTTGAGATCACGATAACATCATAGAAAGCGAAATGACAAATTATAAAATTTAATTCTCAATTAGCCTAATATCAAAGGATTAAATTGAAAAAAAAATAATTTTTTTCAAAAAAAAAGTTAAACCCACCAAACTTATGAACATGTCAATGGACTTTCTAAAATTTAATAACACAGTTTTTTTTTTCAAAACTATTATTTTTAATTACATGATAAGAAATATATAGTCACAAAATCAAGAGTTTTATAAAAGGTTTATACTCAACCCCTTGTACTTATTTATATTTATAATTTTTACATTATCTTTACATTTTGATTATATTACTTATATAATATATAATTTTTTTTAATTGAAACAAATGTTTAGATAGTTATTTAAACCATTTTATTTTTTATTTTTTTTGCACTTACAATCTCTATAATATTATTGATTTAAAGAAAAAAAATATTTATGATGCCAGGCTTTTATATATAGTTTACGTTATAAAATATAATCATAAACATAATATAAATATTGTACATATAATATGTAGATATATAATCTTGTAGGGGTAAGATATTTTCTATATGAAATCTGTTAAATAATTTGTAAGTGTGAAACCCAAATTAATTTTTTTCAGAAAAAATAAAAAACTAGTTAACGTCTTTTAAGTTCAGGTTAGATAGATGCAAAAATATTTCCATGCATCATTATAAATGTTATTTTTGCTTAAAATACATGTTTAAAAGAATTAAAAACAAGATAATCACTAACACATCTAGGCTTGACATAACATCAAGCCCAAATAAAATAATAGATCAGGTGTGATGTCGAACTCAACATTCTTAAATTTAACCATGCACTAAACTGAAATGCATATAGATCAGGTGTGATGTCGAACTCAATGTTCTCAAGAGCAACTATATGTTTAGTCTAAGTACATGTAAGTCTGTGATGTCAAACTCAATGTTCTCAAGAGCAACTACACGTTTAGTCTAAATACATGTGAATCTGACAAAATACCTAACCCAACATCATAAATTCTGCCATACGTTAAACCCAGGTGCATATAGGTCTAACTTTACTTTTAAACTCAACATTCTTAAATTTAACCATGCACTAAACTGAAATGCATATAGATCAGGTGTGATGTCGAACTCAATGTTCTCAAGAGCAACTACATGTTTAGTCTAAGTACATGTAAGTCTGTGATGTCAAACTCAATGTTCTCAAGAGCAACTACACGTTTAGTCTAAATACATGTGAATCTGACAAAATATCTAACCCAACATCATAAATTCTGCCATACGTTAAACCCACGTGCATATACGTCTAATAATATATCAACCCAACATTCTTGTGTTTATGTATACTTTAAGCCCAAGTACATGCATCCTTGTATTCAGACACGCATTGTGCTTAAGTACATGTTAATATGGCAATTTATCATGACCAACATCATTAAATTCAGTTATACATTAAATCTAAATACATGAGTTCTGACAAGCTGTTAGACTCACTTCCTTTAGGTTTAGAACCTTACAGTCTTCACATGTTGCCTTGAGCTAAAGACGAGCGGAAAGTAAAACCATGTGGAGGAAACTTCAGGGGCATACAACACCAAAAAACCTGTTTGGTAATTTATGCAGTAGGTTTATCCGTGCAAATTCTGTGATATATGTTTTGATTGATTACACAACATGGCATTATTAACGA
>Ga0325402_1004137_pt1 | contig 13330 bp, 7 predicted proteins | sample PopdelMetagenome_22_FD_207212 | JGI IMG/M metagenome (GOLD analysis project Ga0325402, IMG submission 207212) | Populus deltoides microbial communities from Bellville, Georgia, United States - Xylem-PdKOR-R3 | ecosystem: Host-associated > Plants > Phyllosphere > Stem > Wood/Secondary xylem... | reverse complement strand
AACATTATTTATGCACCACTTAGTAACTAATCAACTTCAAATAATTAATTCATGATAATAAAAAAATTAAAATACAATATATAGTGAAATTAATCTTAAACTTACACGTTATTAATTATTAAAAAACTATGAAAGTTATTCAAATCTTCTGATTGAGGCAGCACACCATCTAATTTGTTTTTCGAGCATTTGAATATCAATATATGATAATTGTCTCCATACTTTGCCAGATTTGATTTTTCCAACCCGTTGCTACTGTCCTCCAAAGTCCTTGTGACTGATTGAAACACACATGCTCTACCCTCATCATCTGCAACGTCTTCTTCCCCATAACCATAGGTGTCCATGTCATCGGCCAAATCAACCAAGTCTTCCCATGGCGTATGAAATAGAGCCAGCAATTGGGTAATTAATGTAAATGGTCCATCTCCTCTGTCTGATATGTTTGATTATAGAGTTGCAAAACAATAAAAACAATCCAGTGAGAACTTACAAAAAATCAACTCATTTAGCAGAGCCGTTAGCGGGGCATAGAAAAGACAGAAAACCATGTCAGGTTCTCATGCCGGGGGTCCAATCATTGATGCTGAACCCGAACAAAGACTTGACCCTAAATTTTAAAGATACATTATTACTTCAGATTCCTTGTTCCAATCATTTACATTATAATTCTTTAAAACATATTAATATAAAACAAAATAATGATAAATGCTCACTTGAAAAGATATTTTAGCAATAATATAAAATTATTATTAGAACTTTAAACTTTTAAGTTTATAGTGATTCTTTGATAATAACCATGTATAAAGGAGATATTAGTTAACAATAGATATCTCATTTAACTTTAAACCTAACTATGTATTATAATTATCAAGACAAGCTCTCTTTTCTTGATTTTTTTTTCCTTTTCGCAGCATATGACTCTTTGTATTCCATCTTTGATTTAGAAATGGTAGGGATTGATGGTAGAAATCTTAGTAAAATTATGTGAAAACTCTACTATTTAAATGGGCTTTATTGGAATTAAGATTGGTTTGCGCGCGTCAAATTAAATAGGATTTATGAACCATAATTTACTTAATTTAGTCCTTTAAAATTAAACCTATTTAAGATGTGAACTTATTTTGGATATGCCTTTTCTTTTTTGGTTTATATGCCTGAGTTTGGACAAATCGGGTATATATATACAGGGTCAGTTACATAAATTAAATAAGATAAAAGGTTTTGTATGCTGATACCTATTCATTATTGTTTGTAGTTTTCATAAACTAAGATTGGAGCACAATATTCCTTAAACAAATATCTACGGTACTTTTAATTGCTATAATTAAAGTAAATCTTAGAAAAGCAAGCTGTGTCCTGTGATTTTCTCTCATATTTTGTGTGAAGCAAACCAAGTATAGCTGGGAGTGGTGATTTCATTGCATGGTTGTGATCTTTACAACTCATGGGCAGGAACTCTGTTCTTTCAGAAAGCTACTGGAATCTACTGAATTTTCTTCTGATTGATTAGTAGTGATATATGCTATTCCACGAAAGGGGACCCTACTAGGATAGGCCCTGGCGGGAGGGAGAAGAATAGCTTCGAGGAACCTTCTTGGCTTCTTCGTTCCGTCGTTGACCCATGAGCAATGGCTCTCTCCTATTTAGGACCGACCTCTACGGCTAGAAAGAATCATTCATTTCTAAGATGCGCCCAATTGTTTTTTTTTTATAGGAGTATTTAGAAGTATAATAGTAGTTGTTTTTTAAAATTATTTTTAATATTATCACATTAAAATAAAAATTTACAGTTTGATTCTTTGTTACAATTTCCTGCTGTCTATTCATAAGCGGTAGTGAAGAACAAATACAAAATGGAGAGGGTAATCATCTAACCATGTAGTCAGCACAACAAATCTTCCAGGGAATTAAGACCTTATGACTATACCTATTCATAAGCGGTGTTTCTTCTTTGTTTTTCACTATCTTCTGTCCTGACGCTTTTCCATTCACTTTTCAATTGCCTTAATTTGGCTTTGGCTTTCCTTCTTCGTTGGTGTCATTCTGTTTTGAGCTACTAGAAAAAAAAAAAAACAAATTACGTACCCACAACGTCTTGATAGCACTTTATCATAATCATACTTGTTTCGCAAAATTCTAAAAATAACAGTTTTCATCTTAAAATTAACAATGTTAGATTATTCTTCGGATTAATGTTATAAAAATAATTTTTTAATATAGAATTCTCATACAAATTTAAGTGACAATTCTTTCATTTTACTACTTAAAAGTTGACTCAACAGTTAAAAATCATTTTTCTTCTTATGAATAGAGATCCTCTTAAATTCTTGTACTCCAGCTTATTTTTAAGTGATAATTCTTATGAATGATTCTTATGGTTTAATTTTTTATCCTGTTTATGAATGAACAATATGAACAATAACCTTTCGGGTCCTAAATAGATTATTTTTAATTAAAAAACATTTGTTTTTTAAGCAAAAAAAGTCAGGTTTTTTTATTTTTATAGTAGGTAATTAAGACAAAGCAACAGGAACTAATTTCTGGTAACCACTAGAATTAATTATACATCAATTTCGGTTCCAAAAATCAATGTAAAAGGGGGTTGAAGGGAAGATGTTCTACACGCCTTCTTTCTATCCTTTTTTGTTATGTTTTTCTTTAGTCATTACTAGATGGCATGCCTGTACATTGCCTTGAGCTTATGAAATAAATATGCTTGATGATGTTATAATTATGAACCAGCGCTATATAAGTAATAGAAACTAAATGTATATTGGAGCTAATATCCCATGAAGGAAAAAAAGTTGTGTTGATGATCAAAAACTTAAAGACTTAATAGAATGATTTGTAGTAATCCATAGCGTTTTGTGAGGAAAGATACAGTGCTTTCCCCACATGATTTAACTTTTGCTACATGATTTAGCTTTTCTGTTAATAAAAAAAATTACAAATCCAAATTCTATACGATCTTAATATTAAAAAAAAATCGACAAAGATAATTTTGAAAAAAAAATCCATGAGGGGAAACACTGTAGCAATCCACAGTGTTTTGTGAGAAAAGCTACAGTGTTTTTCCCAGTAAAATCAACAAAAATAATTTTGAAAAAAAATCATAACAAAAGAACCATGTAGAAAAACATTATAGCAATCCACAGTGTTCTGTGAGAAAAGTTATAGTGCTTTTCCCACATGATTTAGCTTTATTGTAATTGTAATTCTCAACCAACTCAATATTAAAAAAAATCAACAAAGATAATTTTGAAAAAAATCATAATAAAAAAACAAAAAAAAAAAACAAGTGCAGAAACACTGCAACAATCCACAATATTTTAAATAAAAAAATTACAAAACTAAATTCTCAACCAGCTCAATATTAAAAAAAAAATCAACAGAGATAATTTAAAAAAAATCATAACAAAAAAAACACAAAAAAAGAAAAAAAAACCATGTTGGAAACACTGTAGCAATACACGGTGTTTTGTGAGGAAAGGTATAATGCTTCCCCACATGATTTAGTCTTACTTGTAATTGTAATTCTCAACCAACTCAATATTAAAAAAAAAAATCAACAAAGACAATTTTGAAAAAATAATAAGAAAAAAAAACCTTGTGGGGAAATACTATAGCAATCCAAGTGTTTTGTTAGGGAAGCTATAGTGTTTTTCGCACATGATTTTAGCTTTATTGTAATTTTAATTCTCAACCAACTTAATCTTAAAAAAATAAAATCGACAAAGAAAATTTTGAAAAAAATCATAACAAAAAAAAACCATGTAGAGAAATACAGTAGCAACCCACAAAGTTTAAAAAAAATATTACAAAGCTAAATTCTAACCAACTCAATATTAAAAAAATAAAATTAACAAAGATAATTTAAAAAAAAATCATAACAAAAAAGAAAACACAAAAAAAGGAAAAAAAAAACATGTGAGGAAATATTGTAGCAATCCATAGTATTTTGTGAGTAAAGCTACAATGTATTCCCCACATGATTTAGCCTTACTTGTAATTGTAATTCTTAACCAGTACAATATTAAAAAAATAAAATCGACAAAGATAATTTTAGAAAAAACATTAAAAAAAACCATGTAGGGAAAATACTGTAGCAATCCATAGTAATTGTGAGAAAAGCTACAATGCTTTCCCCACATATTATAATTATAATTCTTAACCAGCTCAATATTAAAAAATAAAATCGATAAAGATAATTTTGAAAAAATTCATAAAAAAAACCATGTGGGCACATACTGTAGAAATCCATAATGTTTTAATGAAAAAAAATTAAAAAGCTAAATTCTCAACCAGCTCAATATTAAAAAAAATCGACAAATATAATTTTGAAAAAAATCATAAAAAACAAACAAAAAAAACATGTGGGGAAACACTGTAGCAATCCATAGTATTTTGTGAAAAAACCATAGCTGTAATTCTCAACCAACTCAATATTAAAAAAATAAAATCAACAAACAATTTTGAGAAAAATCATTATAAAAAAACTATGTGGGGAAACACTATAGCAATTTACAGTGTTTTAAAAAAAATTACAAAACTAAATTCTTAACCAGCTCAATATTAAAAAATAAATTTAATAAAGATAATTTTGGGAAAAAAAACAAAAAAACCAAGAAAAAAAAATGAAAGCAGTGTAGTAATTCACAGTAACATGTGAAGAAAGTTACAAAGTTTTTCCTTTATGTTTTAGCTACATTGTAATATATCTTAGGTTTAGTTTTCGAGAAAAAAGCTTTTGAGTTTATTTTTCTGATTTGTGGATATTGATATATAATGTAAGGTGGTGTTATTGGAATTTAAAAAGATTAATAGTATTCAATTATTTGCTCCAAGAGATGAGCAATAAAGTCTTAAAATTAAATTTTAAAAAATTGATAGTATTCAATTATCTACAACAAGTGACGAGCAATAAAATCTTAAAATAAAGAATTAATCCTTAACAACAAATAATCTACTTCTAAATCAGACTCTAGGTAATTCAACAAGTGTTATTAAATAATATAATTTTAAATTCATGCAGTTTCATTTTAGCATAATTGTTGTTTTTTAAGGCTTTACTTTGATCCTATGCTTATGGTATTATTTGCTTTACCTTTTAGACAAACATCTAATGTAAATTTACATTAGGTTCACTTATCCAGATCACTATTTATTTTTTGACAACAAGATGTCCATCAATGTCGCTTGTAAATCAATGTTGCTTGTAAAGAAACAATAAACTTCTTGTACTTGCTAGGAGTGAAAGTGGAAAGTGGAAGTGTTCTTACATACTTAGGCTCGAGGGTGTTCTTCTTTCGAAGGAGTCGCCTTTTTTTACCATAATTTTGTGGGCTGCTGTACAGCCTCGTTGCTTGGGAGATGTTTCTTTGAGTGTAATATATTCAATAAGATGGGAGAGGATAATAGAAACAAAAATAGTGTTGGATTAATAATGCATAATAACTCATAATTATATATTATATATTCGAATAATTACTACGTACCCATTAATTATTCATGAATTGAATTCAAATATGCAAATTTTACAACGTTTTAAAAACTACGAGATAATCAATTTAAAAAATGATGCTTTGGAATCATTTTGCAATTTACTTGAACCAAAATTGTTAGGCCTCCATGCATAATATTGCAAGTTACTTTTCTCGGGTTTTTTGATATTTGGACAGGGACAATATGGTAATGTGAGGCAATTGATTCAGAGTCAATAACAGTTTGAACGGTAAAACAATTTCTTTATAAAGAATGTATGTCGTCTAAAGGGAAGCGCATTGCAAGCTAAAGTAGTAATGGCTAAGCTTTATCTTAATAAGCTCTTTCCTAAGCTTGTTTCCTCTCTTGCCGTTCTTCTTCTTCTTTGTCAATTTGGCTATGTAGCCTGTCAACCAACAGGTGTATATATTCCAAGCAGAAACGCCACGTTGCCTGATGATGAAGGTACACACGCACGATATACTTTTCCATCTACATATATATCCTTTTCCTACTATATACAAAAAAAAAGGAAGAAAATTTGTTTATCTGTTAAATATGAGCTTTTCCTTCTATATCTTCTGATCCCTATCCAGGCAGATCCTCTTCTCTTTCAGATTACCCAATTAATAATAAGTTATCAACAGGTTTCTCTGACAGCCGGTTGCCTGCAGATGAAGGTACACACGCACGATATACTTTTCCATCTACATATATATCCTTTTCCTACTATATACAAAAAAAAGGAAGAAAATTTGTTTATCTGTTAAATATGAGCTTTTCCTTCTATATCTTCTGATCCCTATCCAAGCAGATCCTCTTCTCTTTCAGATTTTGAGTAGTAATAAACTACGACACTATGTTTTCTCTATTCCTACACGCGCCTAATTAATTAGTTAATGCATACCACTAGACACTCTCAAGATACTGCTATTTCTCTCTTCCATTTGCTCTCTAGTGCTTCCACAGCCTGGCAGAGCGTTCCGTAGTGCTTTAGTTTTATCTTGCTAGCCTACGTACTGCATATCTTAGATATTTTCTGCTTCTCCATCTTTTCCTATAACTATCAAATGAAGTGATTGGTTAAGGATGAATTGATTTTTACGAGGATTTTAGTAAGGAAATCTAGATGGATTTATATAGTCAATTGACAATAAATTAGCACTAGTTTTTTTTTTTTCTTTTTTTTCCTTTTAGTTCGGATTTGAAGCTAGCTAGAGGTAGCTTGAGGTTGTGGAAGCTAAAAATATATGGTTTTGATCATGAAGGTATCAGGCATGCTACCTGTTTGAATCTTGCTAAACAAAATATGTGTTTCTTTGTTGAAAAACGTTTGGCAGTAAATGCTTTGAATGGATTGATGACCACGTTAGGGTGGGGTTTTCAACAATTCTCAAGCTCGTCTTGTGACAATAATTTTCAAGGCATCAAATGCAATTGCGGCAGCACAGTTTGTCACGTCACCGGCCTGTAAGTTCCTCATCAACTTCATCCAATTTTCTTTTATTTTTGTAAGGTTTCTATGTTGACGCCATTTTTTGGGAGGTAGATATTTCTCAAACCGCGAATTAAGCGGACAAATCAACGCTACAGCCTTTACTAGTCTCCATTACCTAGAAGAAATGTGAGTATCATATGACGTGTGATGATAATCATGCATTCGAATCAGTATGCTGACCTCAACTAATTGATAACAATCCTATTACATTAATAACAGTGATTTGTCCAACAATCGACTTCATGGTAGCATCCCTGACGTCACCATGGGGAACTTGCCTTCACTCAACTATCTGTAAGTGATCGAGTACCATGGTTATTTACTACTACTGCGGTTTATTTTCTAAAAGAATCAAGATAAAAGTTCGGCTGCATAATTTAACGGCTTGAAAATGGCCTAATCCCACTGTCATAAAGATGTGCATTGGACTTGTAGGATTGTGAGCAATTGAAGGGCGAGCACGTTCATGATAATATTGATTGAAAAACATGCACGTTCAAGCTCTATCCCAAATTTATTTATCATATCAAGAAAATGTATCTTAAAACAAGTAAACAATCATTCACACACATTCAAAATAGACATAGAAAATTCAAATGATGAATAAATATTAATAAATAATAATTATAATTAAAAAAATAATATTAATGTTTTAAAATATTTACATTTATAATTAAAAATAATGTTATCACTATAGGTAATTCTACTGCTTAGACTATGGTTGACTAGATAACTGAAATAGTATCTTGGAAGGTATTATCACGGAAATTCCCAAACTCACAGATCCAAATTATAACAAAATATGAAAATAATATTTTGTATATAGAAAATAGGATCAACTTGTCTATCTTTAATGCAACATTCTCGTGGGAAAGCACAAAATTAAAGTCTTACAATCCTTAGGTCAATTTTCATTAATGTATTGTGAATGTCTTCCCATTTCCCATATGCATAGCGATCTTTTCGAAAACTTCCTCAATGACTGTCTGCATAGTTATGTGCAAATTAAGAGCTGCTTAGCTTTTGGATTATATACAATAACTAATTTCAGTTCTTAGTATGTCTTCATAAAATTTATATTATTGGTTCTTAGTGAGTAATAATGAACTTATTTGGTAATACATATGCATAGCGATCTCTCTACAAACTTCTTCAATGGCTCCATACCTTCATCTTTGGGGAATTTGTCGTCCCTCCAATTTATGTAAGTATCATGCAATCACAGTCTTTTTAGTATCATATAGTTATAAGTATCATCTTCAATGTCAATTAAATTCTTTTCCCATAGCTGATGCAAGTTTTGTGCTCTTATTCTTGTGGGTGTTTATATATATATTTTATTAATATTGACTTTTATTCAGAAACATTCCATTTTCAATTTTTAAATATTCTAATTTTTTTCCTAATCAAGTATTTAGATTTCGTGCTTCAAAACTAAATTTATTATTTCTAATATAGTTAAAATTAAGCAAACTATCCATCATCAATTTTTAAAAAATATTTTTGAAAAAAATTGGAATTTTTTTTAAAAAAATTAATATATTTTTTATATTTTAAAATTATTTTAATATATTAATATTAAAAATAAATTTAAAAAAATATTATGTTTATCATCCTCACATTTTCCTATTGTAAGCATTATACCATTGCCTTTTTGGCCTTTCAGCCGCATTTTCTTTTAGTTTTTTTTTTTTTTTTTAAATCATTGATACTCCAGTTCTCTTTGGATTTCATTTAACGCGTGCATGTGTCAACAATTGTTTGGGTATTTAATTGCATGTTGATTTCATATGGGAAAGTTTAAGATTGTTGCAAATGATGAAATTAAAAAATAGGAAATAAAATTTGATATTTATAATAATTCACAATCTTTTTCCCATGTTTACTGTTTGATACGCCCTGTAAATCTACACTTTGAGCCCTCAAGTTTAAGTATTTTTATATTGGTCTCTTTTATTTATTGATTTTTTTTCTGGTACCAGACTTCACTTTTTTTACACTTTGATTTTTGGATCTTGATATAAGATTAACTGGAGAGAAAGTTTCTAAAAAACTATGAACAAGCTCTTGGTGCGTTCCTATTATCAAATACTTCAATCTTAATGTTTATGATTCCCCCTTCATTGATTTTTGAGAAAGTTTCTTAATTGTTAGGAATACATAATTATATTATAATGGTGAAATTTTGAGTTAAGAGCTCAAATTTACTTCATTATAAGAAGAAGATACTGAATAGACAATTGATAGATTAAACTTGTAGTTGTAATAATTACGATTTTTTAATAGTATTTTTGGTGAAACATTTTCAAGTAAAATTAGCTTTGTTAGAAATGAAAATAAAGGCAAGCTGTTTAGGGACTTATACTTATAAATTTCATGTCAAGGTGTTAATGGTCACAAATATTAACTTCTGAGTTCTTTTTGGTTTTTTTTTCTCTTATGTAATTAGGCAAGCTGTTTATGCTTGTTTGGCTATCTGCATGGTTATGAGCAAAGAGTTTCTTAGCTTTTGGATCATATATAATAACTAATTTCAGCTCTTAGTGTGTCTTCATAAAATTTAAATTATTGGTTCTTATTTGAGTAATAATGAACTTATATGGTAATATATACGTAGCCGTCTCTCGAGAAACTTCCTCAATGGTTCAATACCTTCATCTTTGGGGAATTTGTCGTCCCTCGAATATCTGTACGTGTTATCCAATCACGGTCTCTTCAGTATCATATAATGTCAATTAAATTCTTTTTCCATTGCTGATGCAAGTCTTCTTCTCTTATTCTTGTGGGTGTTTTCAGGAGTTTATCGTGTAATATGTTATCAGGTCAAATCCCTGAAGAATTGGGCAACCTCTCTAATCTCGAAATGATGTATAGAAACTCGCTCGCTGGCTCTTTCATTCTCCTTGAATTTCCTTTTAACTTATTGAGTTTGGTTTGGTTATTATCTCTTATTTAATTAGGGCCTTGGGCTTCAATGAACTCACTGGTCAGCTTCCACCAGAACTTGGAAGATTGAGATCTCTATATGATTTGTAAGTTTCAAACAGAAGAATAATAATAATCATACCACCTTGTAAAACCACGGAAGAAAGAAAGAGGAGAAATAAAATAGAAAAAGGGTGGATTACAATCCTTTTGATTTGTTGTTGTAGAGGGTTGAGCTCCAACAATTTGAGCGGACAACTGCCGGAAAATTACGCCAACTTTACTTCGGATCAATTGGAGTGGTTGTAAGTGCAACTCATCATGTTATTTCAACCGACAATCTGTTTAATTATTGTTCCAAGGAAAAGCAACTGACTATGGCTGCAGTGGCGTAGCTGGGAACCGTTTGACCGGTCAAATACCAAGGTTCATTGCGAATTGGACTCAACTCTATTACCTGTAAGAAATTACTTGTACTTTCTGTAATATTATTTGATTGAGAAACTGTCGATGATCGAAGAATATCATTCAATAATTGGTGATTTTGTGTACTGATGACAGGTCCCTCTTCGGGAATGATTTTGAAGGAGAGCTTCCTCTTGAACTTCTTTTTAACATGTCAAACCTCGAATACTTGTAAGTGTTCTATAATTTTAACCGGGTTGAAATAAATGCATGTTTTTATTCTGGATGGTCTTTCTTCCAGGTTTGTTAGTGATGTAAGAAGCTCCGGTTTCCCTTTCCCAACAAATGCAAGCATGAAGATAATAACATACCTGTGAGTTTTTCCTTCCTTCGCTTTTCTTTAAAGCTCACGTGCATAACTAAATTGAGATCATATTTTTTAAAGTTTTTATTGTTTTCTTGTTTTTTTTTGTTTTTTTTAATATTAAATAAAAAATTAGATAGTAACAGCATGAATTCAAATTGAATAATAAAAACCATATACACTTAGAATTATATTTGTCTGGGAGCGTTATTGTTGTAGAATTTGGATTATGACCGATCTTTTACATAACTATTCTCAATATTTATGTATGTGACTCTTAATGATAAATCCAAACACCAACTTCTTCAATGGTTTGTGTAGGGTGATAAGGAATTGCTCAATAAGTGGTGAAATCCCCCAGTACATCGGTGATTGGTCATCGTTAAAATACCTGTAAGTTTCATTTCCTCTTTTGTAAAGGATTTGTAGTTCTGTCATGGCTATTTAATTTGTTTAGGGCCTTTAGGCCATGCATTATTCATTAGAAGTGTTGATGATTTTGATTATGTGTTTACAGAATCAATCTTTTTAATGATTAGAAAATTAGGGTCTATATTATTAATCTTTAAAAATCTAATTTTTAATATTTTCCCCTAGCTAGAACACAAAAGGAATATCTTGAAACCTTAATGAGCCAATTTTTAGAGTAAACAAATTGTATGCTGTTGAAAATAGTACAACTTCATTATCATTGAAGATTAAAAAGCTTTTAAAATTAAGGATGATCCGATGGCCCTTTTGATTATCAACTTAATTAGAGTCAATTAAGTTGTAAAAAACTTGTATATATAAAACTACTCTCATGTTTTAAAAGGATGATCCAGTAAAAGAAGAACCTTTCCCATACACTTCGTTCTCATTTTAGAATTTTCCACTTTAAGTGAAAATATCAAGTTGTCAAAAAATAAAAATAAAAAAAAAATGTCAATAGCGAGCTTGAATATTTTAACCTCAAAACTAAAAACAAATCAAATCAAACCAAACTTTCCATTTTTTTTATGAAATTATTAAAGATAACGATTAATTGCTTTCATTTTATTGATCCTGCAGAGACTTGAGCTTTAACAGCTTAACTGGTGGAATACCAGATTCCATGAAAAACCTGAATTTAACTAAGATGTATGCAAAAGAACTCGATCGATCCATCTTATAATAAGTTCGTTTTGCCACTCTATTAAAAAACAAGTGATGGTTTTCATATTGGTTTGTTTTGTTTAGGTTTCTCACAGGAAATATGCTTACTGGCACAGTACCTCACTGGCTTCCTCAAAAAATTAAGGACAAGGCGTACGTTATGGCTTTGTGCTCTTTGCTCAGATGGGTTGTTTTCCCTTTTGTAGGTTTCCTCAATAAAATCTTGATATGTAAACAATAATGTTGCAGGGACCTGTCATATAATAATTTTGATGATGGTACGAAGAAAGGAGAAGAAAAGCTGAACATGTAATAACGGCTACTTCATTTTCTTCTTCCTTTTGTTTCACTTGCAAGAATATTATTGTCTATGAAATCCAAACTTCTAATCATTTTGTATCATGTGCACCAACTGCTTGCATGTTGTTCCTGCTCAAGCAGTCAACCAAACAGGTATGATAATATCCTCCATATGGTGTTATTAATTTAGAACAAATAATCCTGAGCTATTTCTTACAAATGTTGTACGTTTGCTATTTCTAGGACTTCTATACCAAAGTTGATAAAAAAATGTCGGCGAAAACCAAAGTGTAAGTTCTATTGAGAAGCTCTATAATTTTGCGCAGGACAGATTTCCTGTACTGATTATCATTTTTTGCAGACGATTCCTTATATATAAATTGTGGAGGAGGAGAGACAGAAGTTGATGGGAAAGTGTTTGAAGCAGACAGTACAACATTAAATTACCATTTAGCTCGAAGAGAAAATTGGGCTTATTCTTGTTCTGGAGACTTCGGATTGAAAACTTACGATTCCAGTGATTACATAAAAAACATGGAATGTGGAGATTGTGATTCTGCTGAGACACAGTTATACAATTCAAGTCGCCTCTGCCCTCTTTCTCTGACATATTACGGCTTCTGTTTATTTAAAGGAAATTACACTGTCAAGCTTTACTTCGCTGAAACTGTTTACCAAAGTGATGAACATTACTCGAATTTAGGGAAACGTGTTTTTGATGTATATATACAGGTAACCGCTATATTTTTCTGCAGCTTCTTTAAAAAATTTCCACCATTCAACATCCATTTTTGGTATAGGGGAAGAGAGAACTAAAAGACTTCAACATAAAAGAAATGGCCAGCGGCACCAACAAGACATGGACTCAAAATTTCACAGCATTTGTAGGAGATGATCATCTATTGAATATCCACTTTTTCTGGGCTGGAAAAGGATCTTTCCAGGTGCCAGGTTTTTCCTATTTAAGTACTGCTCCCCTGTCTCTGAATGGACCCCTTGTGTCAGGCATTTCCGTAACTGCAAGTAAGGAATTGCGTGCTCTTAATTTTGTTGAGCAAAGATTTCTGCTACCCTTTATCTGGATAAATAATTATTTCTTTCTGTCTTCCACTATTTGTATCCAGACTTCAAAGTTGGCACGGGACTATCTCCTTCACAAATTGCAGGGATTACTGCAGGTTCAGTATTTGCTCCTCTACTTCTGTTGGCTTTCATGTGGA